>Ga0209474_10000153_pt1 | contig 82011 bp, 67 predicted proteins | sample GraSoiAngelo_145_FD_185902 | JGI IMG/M metagenome (GOLD analysis project Ga0209474, IMG submission 185902) | Grasslands soil microbial communities from the Angelo Coastal Reserve, California, USA - 14_1009_05_20cm (SPAdes) (version 2) | ecosystem: Environmental > Terrestrial > Soil > Grasslands...
CGGGAGTCACCGTCGCCATCCTCGACACCGGCATCGCGCCCGTCGACGACCTCGATGCCGAGCGAATCGTCGCTGGGCACAACTTCCTCACCGGCGGCGCGGATGCACGGGACGATCACGGACACGGAACCCACGTGGCGGGGACGGTCGCGCAGAGCACCGGCAACGGCGTCGGAGTCGCGGGGATGGCGCCGCTCGCGCGCCTCATGCCACTCAAGGTGCTCGGCGCGGACGGCAGCGGCAACTCCGCCGGCATCGCAGACGCGATCCGCTGGGCCGCCGACCATGGCGCGCGCGTCCTCAACCTCTCGCTCGGCGGCGGATCGCGGTCGGCCAACATGGCCAATGCGGTTGCGTACGCGCGCCGCAAGGGATGCGTCGTCGTCTGCGCGGCGGGGAACTCGGGCTCCCGGGGAGTCCACTATCCCGCTGCGTATCGCGGGGCGCTCGCGGTGAGCGCGGTGGGACCGCAGGGACGCCTCGCTCCCTATTCGTCGTTCGGCCCGGAAGTGCACATCAGCGCTCCGGGCGGAGACAAGTCACAAGGCGAAGAAGCGGGAGTGCTGCAGGAAACCATCGACCCGAGCGATCCGGGCGGTAAGGGCGTGTACCGCTGGTTCCAGGGCACCAGCATGGCGACGCCGCATGTCGCCGGCGCCGCGGCGCTGGTGGCTTCGCTCGGCGTGACCGATCCCGGCGCCATCGAGCGGCTCCTCGCCTCCACCGCGACGAGACCGCAGGCCCGCGGCGAGGAAGCGATGGACGAGCGCTATGGCGCGGGCCTCCTCGACGCCGCAGGCGCGGTGCGGACCGCCACTCTGTGGTGGTCCGTCTGGCGCATCGCCCTCGCGGCGATTGGCGCGTTCATCGCACTCTTCCATGCGCGCAAGCTCGGTCACATGCGCGCGCGCAGCGCCGCCCCGATCGGGTTGTGGCCCGCGCTGGTCGTTGGCGCTGGCGGGCTCGCGCTCCTCGCCCCTGTCGGTGTCGCGCGGGTGTCCGGGCTTTCGCTCCTCGCGCTCCCGCTGCCCGCCCTGCCGGAGCATTTCCTCGGGCCCGCGGGGACTTCCTTCGTGGCATCGATCGCCGCCTACGGCGCGTGGAGCGCGGTGGTTCCGCTCGCGCTTGCGCTGATCGCCCGCGTCGCGACGCCCTTGCGCGGAATCGCCTCCGGCCTCGCTTTCGCGCAGGCCGGCGTGCTCCTCCACGCCGCGCTGTTCCGGACCGTCTACCTGCCCTGGCTTCCCGCGCTGCTGGTCCCGTTCTGGCTCCTCGCCGGATCGTTCATCGCATGGTGGGTCGGCCGCGCCGTGCTCCAGCCGGAGTCGATCCGATGAGCGCCTTCCGCGGACGCGTCGAGAAGCGGGATCTCGAAGGCGGCATCTTCCAGCTCGTCGCGGATGACGGGAAGCGCTACACGCTGGTCGGTTCCACCTCCGGCTTGCAGGCGGGAGCGGAGATGGAAATCGACGGCGAAGTCGAGGCGGGCGGTGGATTCGGGCTCGGCATGGCCGGTCCGCAGCTGCGCGTAAAGAAGGTGCGAAAGGTCTAGGGCGCTCTGCGCGGGCGAGTTTCGCGCGCGCCGGAGAAGAGGGTCGCCGCCGCGCCGACCGCGCACAGCGCGAGCCAGCCGGGCATCGGCACGTCCGGGACCACGTGGAACAACTGCCCGAGGCCGACGAGCACCGCGATGAGCCAGACAGCGAAGAGCTCCGGTGAGCGGAATCGGTAGGAGCCGGCCGGGACGGACGGATCCTCGGAAAGCTCGGGGTCGAAGCCAGCCGGCGTGCGCACGACGCGAGCGGCGATCAGCACGCCGGTCACGAGGAGAACTCCGCCGAGCAGCAGCAGCCAGACCGGCGGAGTGTTCGTCGGATCCTCCCAACCGAGCAGGAACGCGCCGCCGGCGACGCCGTTGTTGACGGCGTGGCAGATGATCGCGGTCCAGAGCGATCCGGTGCCGAGCCGCAAGAAGGCGAGCAGGATCCCGATCTCCCACAACCCGAGGAAGCCGACCGGATCGAGATGGATGAAGGAGAACATCGCGCCGGTCATGATCGCGGCGCCCACCATGCCGAGCCCGCGACGGAAGGCGGGGAAGGCGAAGCCGCGAAAGAAGAGCTCCTCCCCGAACGGCGCCGCGATGACGACGGTGGCGAGAAACGGCACCGCCTGCGCCGAGAAGATCATCTCCAGGGCGCGCTGCTTCGAATCGAACGCGTCTGCCCACTCCTGCGGGACGGCAAGGCGCGCCGCCCAGGTGAGGAGAGAGACCACGGGCTGGTTGGCGAGCCCCGCTACGATCGCGATGCCGATGTGGCGCAGGGTCGGCGCGCGCAACCCCACATAGGGCGCCACGCGGACGTTGGCGATGCGGAGCGCGACGATCGCGGGCAGCGCGATGGCGAGCCCTTCGGTGATCCAGAGGCCGGGGACGATGCTTCGTCCCTGGGTCGCGAGACCGACGGTGAAGAAACCGATGAGAAGCGCGCCGTAGGCTACCGTGGCGAGCGCCGGCCCAAGCGCCCCGCGGTCGGGATCGTCCGTCGTCTCGGCCATCGGTGGCGCTCCTCTATCACACCGCGGCGGCAACGCCCCTCGACACGTCGCCGCCCCGCGATTACGTCATGGGGACGATCGATGGCCGACGACGACCATGTCCAGAGCGGGCGGCTCAAGCGCTTGAGCCGCCTGGCGTACCTGACTGCCCGGACCACCGGAGACCTGCTCGCCCAGTCGGCGCGGAGGAAGCTCGGTGGCGAGAGCTCCGCGGATCTGCGCAAGGCAGCCGAGCGCATCCTCGGCACGCTCGGAGAGTTGAAGGGTGCCGCGCTCAAGCTGGGCCAGGCGCTGGCGATGGACCCCGACGCGCTCCCGCCCGAGGCGCGGAGCATCGTGGCGAAGCTGCTGTCGCAGGCGCCGCAGCGCATGGCCTTCGATCAGGTCGTTGCGATCCTGAAGGCGGAGCTCGGCGGCGAGCCCGACGCGCTGTTCAAGAGCTTCGATCGCGATCCCATCGCCGCCGCATCGCTCGGGCAAGTACACGGGGCCGTGCTCGCCGACGGCCGCGAGGTGGTGGTCAAGGTGCAGTACCCCGGCGTGGACAAGGCGCTGGAGAGCGACCTCGCCAACGCCGCGGTCCTCGTGCGCGGGCTTTCCATCACCGCCCAGGCGCTCGACGGGCGCGCCTACTACGACGAGCTGCGCGGGTCGCTCTTGCGCGAGCTCGATTACGAGGACGAAGCGGAGCAATGCCGCGCTTACGGTCAGGCCGCAATCCGCTATCCGGAGCTAGCAGTGCCCGAGCCGATCGCCGACCGCACTTCGCGCAAGGTCCTGACGCTCACCAGGCTCCGCGGACCCACCCTGCTCGAAGCGATCGAGGCGAACCCCGGGGAGGAAGAGCGCTACCGCATCGGGCGGCTTCTCACCTTCGCCATCTGGGGACCGTTCTTCGCCGCCCGGCGCATCCATGCCGATCCTCATCCGGGGAATTTCATCGTCATGGAGGACGGGCGGCTCGGCGTCCTCGATTTCGGAGCGACGAAGCTCCTCAGCGAGAAGTTCGCGGCGACCTACCGCAGCTTCCTGGTCGCCAATGCGAACGGAAGGCAGCGGCCGGAGGTGGGCCCCGCGCTCGAGCGCGCCGGGTTCACCTTCCTCGCCGACGACGTGGAGGACGCCTACACCTTCTGCGATCAGCTCGCCGACATCGTCGAGCGTCCCATCTTGCAGGACGCGGCTTACGACTTCGGCATCGACCCGATGGTGCAGGACGTGCGGCGGCTGCTGCAATCGCAGCCGCGCATGGCCCTCGCCATCCGGCCGCCCGCCGAAGCGGTGCTCTTCTACCGGGCAGCGTCCGGGCTGGCACAGGACCTCCGGCTCCTCAAGGCGAAGGGACGCTTCCGGCCGATCCTGCGCGAGATCGAAGATCGCGGACAGATCGCCTGAGGCCCGTGATAGATGCCCGAGCGATGGAGCGCGAGGAGAAGCTCGTCGACGATCCGGCGGCGCTCGCCCACGTCGCCCGTTCGGTCGCGAGCGAGCCGCGGATCGCCCTCGACACGGAGTCGAACGGCTTCCATGCCTACGTCGAGCGCGTGTGCCTGGTGCAGATCGCCACGCCGGGCGCGAGCTTCGCCATCGACACGTTCGCGGTTGGCCTCGAGCCGCTCGCGCCGCTGCTGAAGGATCCCGCCCGCGAAGTCACCCTCCACGCCGCCGAGTACGACGTGATGAGCCTGAGGCGCGATTTCAACGTCCGCCTGGGAAGGATCTTCGACACGCACGCGGCGGCGAAGGTGCTCGGGATCGAGCGGGTCGGGCTCGGCAACCTGCTCGCGGATCAGATGGGCGTCTCGCTGGAAGAAGACGAGCAGCGCAGCGACTGGGGGCGGCGGCCGCTCTCGCCCGAGCAGATCACCTACGCCTTCGCCGACGTGCGCCACCTGCTCGAGCTTCGCGACAAGCTCGCCACGCAGCTCGTGGAGCGGGGGCACCTCGCCGAGGCGGAGGCGGAGTTCGCGCGCCTCGTCGAGCGGGAAGGAAAACCGCGTGAATTCGATCCCGAAGGCTGGCAGCGGATGAAAGCGGCCCGCAGTCTGGATGGCCGCGGACGAGGCGTCCTCCGAGAGCTGTACCTGGTACGCGATCGGCGGGCGCGCGACCTGAACCGGCCTCCGTTCAAGGTGATCTCCGATCTCTTCCTGGCGGAGGTCGCCCGGCGCCAGCCGAAGACGGAGGAGGAGCTGGCGCGGATTCCCGGGGCGTCCGCGCAGCAGATCCGCAAGATCGCCCCGCAAGTGCTCGAGGCCGTGCAGGCGGGACAGAGCGGCGCGCCTCCGCTGCGGCCGAAGCCGAGGGGGCCGCGGCGGTCGTTCGGACGCGGAGCCCCGGGCCAGCCGCCCGAAGTCGAGGAGCGCTACGAAAAACTCCGCGCCTGGCGAAAAGCGCGGGCGGAAGCGCGCAAGGTCGAGGTCCAGGTCATCGCGCCGAACGCGGTGCTGATGGCGGTGGCGCAATCGCGGCCGCGCGATCTCGACGAGCTTGCCCGCATCGCCGGAATGGACGAATTCCGCGTGCGCCAGTACGGCGCGGAAATGCTCGCCGCGATGGACGCCGCTTCCTAGAAGGCCGCGCCCGGCCGGGGAGCGGGGACCTTCTCCACCAGCGAAGGCGCCTTGCCGCCGGCGAGGAGGCGGTAGGCGCTCCAGGCGCTGGAGACTGCCTTCACGTAGCGGCGCGTCTCGCGATACGGGATCGATTCCACCCATTCGTCGAGCGGCTCACCCGCGCCCTTGACCGCCCACGGGGCGGCGATACGCGGTCCGGCGTTATAGGCCGCGGCCGCGATGGCGGGATCGCCGAACCGGCCGACCAGCTCGGAGAGGTACCAGGCGCCGAGATCGATGGCGACCGCGGGATTCGCCATGTCCGCGTCGGCCGGAATCGAGCGGCCGAGCACGATGGATGCGCGGCGCGCCGTGGCCGGAAGCAATTGCAACAGGCCGACCGCGCCCGCGGCGCTGCGCGTGTCGGGGCGGAAGAGGCTTTCCCGGCGCATGATGGCGAGGAGGAAGTAGGGATCGAGACCGGCGCGCGACGAGCTCGATGCCACCTGTTCGGGATAGGCGATCGGATAGGCGGCGGCGAGAAGCTCGCGCGGGCTATTGGGACGGGCGCGGTAGCCGAGGAGCGATTCGGCGAGCGTCGCCGCGCGATCGTACCGTTCCGCGCGCTGGTAGACTGCGAGCGCGAGCGTCAATTCGCCGTAACGGCCGTGCTGCTCGCGCACGAAGCGATCCGCCTCCGCTCCCGCTTCCGCGAAGAGGCCGAGCCCGAAGAGCCGCTCCGCGACCTGGAGGCGCCGGGGAAGCTCCGTTTGCTGCCGCGGATCGTCGGGACGGGGAAACGGGGCGGTTTCCGCGCCTGCGAGCCGCAGTCTCTGGCGCGCGAGCAGTCCGTACCAACCGAGAGGATCGAGCTCGATCACCCGCCGCAAGAGGGGCTCGGGATCGGCCTCTCCGGCGCGCGACTGCCAGTACAGTCCCTGGGCGCGCAGCTCGTCCGATTCGGCGCTGGCGGCGAATTCGGCGAAACGCTCCCTCGCGTCGCGCAAACCGCGACGATACGAAAGCCACGCCAGGCTCCAGCGGGCGTCCGACGAGTGCGGTCCCTGTCGTCGCGCGGCGAGCCGCGCCAACCGGGCTCGGGCCTGCGGCTCGTGCCCGGAATCGAGGAGCAAACGCGCGGCCACGTAGGCGGCTTCGTCCGCCTCGGGCTCCTTGGGAAAGCGCCGCGCCACCCCGTCGAGGATCTTGATGGCTTCGGGGTCGAGGCCGCGGCGGGCGCGATCGCGCGCGTAGAGCAGACTCGCCGGCGCGGCGATCCGCGGTAGCGGGCTCCGATATGCCGCGGCGAGAGCCGGACCGGCTTCCGTCCTGCGGCCGTCAGCCGCGAGCGATCTCGCCAGGGTCAGCTGCGCCTCCGCTGCGTCGGGAGGCTTGAGTACCCGAAGCGCTGCCTGGGCCTGGGCGACGGCCGCCCCGGGCTGGCCCGCGGCAAGCAGTCGCTGGGAGCGCAGGAGCAGATCGCCTCCGGCGGGCTCGGGAAGCGGCTTGCCGGCAATCCGGGTCAGACGGGCCTCTTCGGAGCGAGCGAGGCCTTCCGCGGCAGGGTGGTCGGGATGCTCGAGCCAGAACGCGCGCCAGGCGTGCGCGGCTTGCAGCGCGGCCTCGGCGTTCACGGGACCTTCTCCCGCCTCGACCAGCGCGGATCTCGCCTGCGCCGCAACCAGGGCAAGCCCGGCGCGGATCTCGCTGCCCTGGCCATCCATGGAGGCGGCGCGTTCTGCTTGCGCGATCGCGCCCCGCGGATCGCCGCTGTCGAGCAGCGCATCGGCGAGCAGCGCGGCGGCACGCAGGCCGGCGGGCCCGGTGGGATCCTTCGTCTGCGCCTCGCGCAGGTTCACCGCGGCGTCCTGGGGATGGCCGCCGAGGAGCAGCGCCTCGCCCAGGAGTTTCGCCAGGTGTGCGTCCAGGTCGGACAACGTGGGACGAGCCGCGGAGAGCGCTTTGGCAGCCTCGTCGAAATCGCCGGCGTTGAAGGCCGCCCGACCCTCGATCAGCAGGCAAGCAGGATCGCCCGCCGCAACGCACGCCCGGGCAGCTTCCCTGGCCTTGTCCGTCTTTCCCGCTACCAGGGAGGCGACAGCCTGGTCGCGCAGAGCAGCCGGTGTCGAAACTTGAACCTGCCCGAGGCCTGCCGCGAGCGCCGCGAGGCAAAAGAGGTTCCTCATGTGAACATCTAGGCTTGCATCGTCTTCGAGGAGTGAGTAGCTACGGCATTCTCCGGGGCGAGTGGCGTCACGTGACGCATTCTGTTATACGCCCCGCCTCAATTTCCGGCTGTTCGAGGAGGATCGACAGACATGCGCATCCTCGCAAAACCGATGCCCACCGAGCTGACGACGCCCATCAATCTCGAGGGCAATCGGAAGATGTCGGTCGAAGCGCATCGAAATCTCTTCTGCACCGCGTACGACGACTGCCTCAACGAGGCCGTCCGCCGCGGTTGGAACAGCTTCACCTGCGTCCGTTGCCCGAACTACACCGTTGCCGAGTCTCCTGAGCATTCGATCGAGGCATTCGCCACCCAGCGCAAGTCCGCTTGAAGCATCTTGGCGCGCGGGCCTGCGGCCCTTTGCCGCCGCAGGCTCAGCGCGCGAACACGATCAGCACCCAGAGGCGTCCCGGTCCGTAGTCCTTGGAGCTTTTGTAGAGAGCACCGACGCCGACCCGCGTCCAGCTTCTCTCCGCTGCGTTCCGCGAGGCGATCTCGTCCGGGGAGCTGACCACGTACGTCTCCGCGGCGGCGCTCTCGAACCGCTGATCGTGGTCGAGGAGAGCCCGCACCGTGGTTCCCTGCTCCGTGCGGGAGAGCGCCGAACCACGAAAGGCTGCCTGCTGGATGCCTTTGCGGGCCGCTTCGTCCAGCGCGCCGTCGCGTTCGAGCGGCGCAAGACGGAGCTGGTCGCGGCGGCGCTGGAGCGCCCTCAGGACCTCCGCTTCCGGGTCCTTGGAGCCTCGGACGGGACTGGCGAGCACCTCCGTCAGATAGATGCCTTCGCTGCCGTCGGGGGAGGGTCCGCGGGCGATCCCGAGACCGAGATGCGAGAAGCGAGGATCGAGCAGGTTTGCGAGATGGGCGGGCGAGGATTCGATTCCTTCGTGTGCGGCCAGCGGGGTTTCGCTCAAGCCGATGTTCTCGCCGGCCGCTTTTCGCGTGTACCCGGCGCGGTCGAGCCTGTCGCCGACGCTTCCGTCGGAAGCGAGGACATGGGCGAAGGTGCCGGTGCGGGCCATTTCGCGGCTGTGCAGCTCGGCGACCGCATCGAGCTCCGCGTCGCGACGTAGCGAGGGAAGCCCGTGCTGCGTGCGCAGCATCGCGATGGAAGCCTCGACACCTTTCACGCCGGGATCGCGGCCGGATTGCTCCGGCGGCGGCGAGCGGGGCGGAGAGGTTCCGACGAAGATCCGCCGGATCGCGACCACCTGGGGTCCGCCCGATCCGGTGGCGAGAAGCTCGATCGTCGCCTCGCCCTTGCGGGGAAAGCGCACCTTGGCGGTGACACGGGATCCCGCCGCCTTCAACGGTCGCTCCTCGATCGTTCCGCCCGGCTGCGAGACGAAAAGCCTCGGATTGCGCAAGCCTGGCCCGAGCTGACCGTCGATCGTCACCTCGGATCCGGCGGCGACGCGTCCCGGAATCGGACGGAGGCGCATCGGCTGCGAGGCCGTGAGCAGGGCGACGACGGCGCGACCCCCAGGAATCTCGCCCGCCGCGATCCCCGCGCGATCGAAGCCGCACACCTTGGGTATGAGATCTCCGACGGCGCGATCGGCGCGCGAGGGCGGCGAGATGGTGGCGACGCTGCCGAGCGACGCCGGAGCCGTCGATTCGAGGCCCGCATAGAAGGAGAGCGCCGAGGCGAGGAGCGGGGAGCGCCCTTCCTGGACGCCTGCGACGAAGGATCGCGCAGCGCGGGAGAGATCGGGATCGATTTCGATGGGCCGTTTGGGACAGGAGACCGCGGCGGCTTCGCGCAGCGCTTTCTCCATCGCGCGCTCGGGAGGAACGGCTGCACAGACGAGGAGCGCGAGCCACATGGCGGGCCGCAGCCTATCCGAGCGATTTGCAATTCGCTGGCGTCGAGGTAGTCAAACCGGCGTGGTCCTCCGACTCCGGCTCGCTACGCCGATCGTAGCAAGCGCAACCGTGCTTCGCGCCGTTAGGATCGGTACTGAAAAGGAGTACCTACGTCCGTCCGTTGCAGCGACTCCCGTGCTCGAAGCTAAGGTTTCGTCTCACACGCGGTGTTGGTGTAAAACTACCAGCGGAGGAAACATCACATGCGACTTGGATTTGGAGAGATTCTCGTGGTTCTGGTGCTGGCGCTCCTGTTCTTCGGGCCCAGCAAGCTCCCGCAGCTCGGCGCCAGCCTTGGCGAGGCCATCAAGGGCTTCAAGAAGGGCGTTGCCGGGATCGACGAGGAGAAGCAGACCGAGAAGCTCCCGCCCGCCGTCTAGGCGAGGCGCTCGAAATGGGGGGACGGCGGTCCCGGCCGGGACCGCCCTTAGCGGCGCGGAGGCTTCTTGTCTCTGAGGCTGCAGCTCGTCGCGCTCTTCGCGGCGGTGCTCGCGGCCACGCTGCTCGTCGCGGCCGGTCTCGGCCTGCGCATTGCCCAGCGTTCGGTAGAGAGGGAAGTCCGCGATCGCACCGTGGAGCTCGCGCGGGAAGCGACCGCCGCCCTCCGCCGCGCTGGCACCGACGACGATCAGATCTCCGAGGAGCTGGCGGCGACCATCCGCATGCATCGGGGGCTGCTTCGCGCTGAGCTCGCAAGGCCCGCCGCGCTCGGCCTCGATTCGGACTTCGTCTCGGCCCGCATCACCGCGGGCGGGATCACTTTCACCCGCTGGCGCGGACCGTCGCAGGCGCCGCCGCGCGTCACCTCCATCGTCGAGGAGCCCGATCAGGGCCGCGCCATGCGCTACCTGGAGCCGTTCACCGACGGCCGCGGCGCCCGCGCACGACTCTTGCTCGTGGCCTCGCTCGCCGAAGCGGAACGGCTCGTCGCCGCCGAGCGCCGCGCGCTCTTCGCCGTCGCGGTCGGGGCGGGCCTCTTTCTGGTCGCGGCCTTCTGGATCCTGCTCGGGCGCATCCTCGTCCGGCGCGTCGTCCAGCTCTCCGACACCATGCGCGCGGTCGAGGGAGGCGCGCTCACCGTCGCCGCGCCCGCACCGGTCGAGGGCGGCGACGAGATTGCCTACCTGGCGCGCGGCTTCAACCGGATGCTGGCGCAAATCCGCGGATTCAACGAGGAGCTACAGGCGCGCATCGCGGACGCGACCGCCGAGCTGACCCGGAAGAACCGCGCGCTCGAGGAGCTGAACGAGCTTCTCGTCGCCGCCCGCCGCGATCTCACCGCGCAGGAGCGGCTCGCCGCGCTGGGCCAGCTCGCCGGAACCATCGCGCACGAGCTGGGCAATCCGCTCAACGCCGTGAGCGGGCACGTACAGCTTCTCGCGCGCCGCCCCGATCTCAACGAGTCCGCGCGCACCGAGGTGCTGATCGTCAACGGCGAAGTGCAGCGGATGGCGCAGATCATCCGCCGCTTCCTCGATCAGACGCGCGGCTTCACGCCTTCCACCGAGCCGGTCGAGGTGGAACCGCTGCTGGACGAGGCACTCGATCTGACGCTGGGCACGGAAGCGCGGGCAAAGATCCAGGTGCAGCGCGAGGTGGACGGAGGCGCCGCCCAGGTGCGCACCGATCCTGGCCTCGTGCGCCACCTTCTCACCAACCTGGTCGCCAACGCCGTCGATGCCATGCCGAACGGCGGCCGCCTGGAGGTCCAGGCGCATCGCGAAGGGCAGGATCTCGTGCTTCGCGTCGCCGATACGGGAAGCGGAATGGCCGCCGATGTGAAGCGGCGCATCTTCGAGCCGTTCTTCACCACCAAGGCGAACGGGCAGGGGACGGGGCTGGGCCTCGCCATCTGCAAGGAGATCGCCCGGGCGCTGAAGGGCCGGATCGACGTGGAGAGCGAGCCCGGGCGCGGCTCGATCTTCACCGTACGCTTCCCCGCCGAGATGGTCTGATGAGGTCTGATCCGTGACGCAAGCGGCGCGAATCCTGGTCATCGACGACGATCCCGCCTCGCGCGGCTTGATGGAGCAGATCCTCGCCGAGGACGGGCATGAGATCACCGTGGCGGCCGATGGCGCGGAAGCGTTGCGGGTGCTCGCCGAGGAGCGTTCCCGCGGCGGCGACGGATTCGACGCGGTGGTGAGCGACATCCGCATGGTCGAGGCCGACGGGCTGGAGGTCCTCGACTGGGTGGTCAAGAACGCTGTCGAGACGCCGGTGCTCCTCGTCACCGCGTTCGGCAACGTGGACGGCGCGGTCGATGCCATCCGCCGCGGCGCCTACGACTACATCTCCAAGCCCTACGACGTGAACGCGATCAAGCTGGTCGTCGATCGCGCCTTGCGGCACCGGCGGCTCGCCGCCGAGAACCGCCGCCTCAAGCGCGAGATGCGCGAGAAGTACTCGCTGCAGAACGTGATCGGCCGCAGCGAAAGCATGTTGCAGGTCTACAAGACCGCCGCCCGGGTCGCGCTCACCGACGCTACCGTGCTGGTGGTCGGCGAGTCGGGAACTGGCAAGGAGCTGGTGGCGCGCGCGATCCACGGCGCGTCGCGGAGATCGCACGGATCGTTCATCGCCGTCGATTGCGGCGCCATCGCCGAGGGCGTCCTGGAGAGCGAGCTATTCGGGCACGCGCGAGGATCGTTCACCGGAGCGACCGGAACGCGGCGCGGTCTCTTCGAAGAGGCGAGCTCGGGAACGCTCTTTCTCGACGAGATCGGCGACATCGGGCCGCGCATCCAGGGACAGCTCTTGCGGGTCCTCCAGGAAGGCGAGATCCGCCGGGTCGGTGAGTCGACTGCCGTGAAGGTAGACGCCCGCGTCGTCGCGGCGACCAACAAGGATCTGGCGGCGGAGGTGAAGGCCGGGCGGTTCCGCGAGGACCTTTTCTACCGGCTGAACGTGGTGACCATCCCGTTGCCCCCGCTGCGCGATAGGCGCGAGGACGTGCCCCTTCTCGCGGAGCATTTTGCTGCCAAGCACGCGGGCGCGCGGGGGGCGACCCTCACTACCGAGGCGCGCGACGCGCTCCTCGCTTACGACTGGCCGGGAAACGTTCGCGAGCTGGAGAACGCCGTGGCCAGGGCCCTCGCTCTCAACCCGGGGGGAACCATCCTCCCCGAGGATCTGCCCGACGCGGTCCGCGAGGCGTACGGCGCGCCAGCTCCGGGTGCGGCGACTTCGAACCGGGCGCCGCGATCGATCGCGCCCGCCGAGCCCGTGCCCGATCCGATCGTGGCGGATCGCCCGTCCCTGGACGAACTGAACCGCCGTTACGCCCACCGCACGCTGCGGGAGCTGGGTGGAAACAAGACGCGCGCCGCCGAAGCCCTGGGGATCGACCGCAAGACGCTTTCCCGCCTCATCGGCCCCGAGGACTAGGCAAACGCTTGCCTCATCCGCGGAACCGCGTTGGACCTCTGCCTGTCCCGGCTTGGACACAGTTGCAAGAACTGCTGTCCGGCAGGTCGACAACGCGACGGATCGTAGAACAAGTTCCCTGTCCCACATCCGCCTCTGTTTCGGCGCGATCCAATGAAATCAGGTGCTTACACGCTCCTTGTTGCAGCATGAAGAGATGGCCGGGCCTGTGCATCGGACAATTGATGACGCGGCGGACTTGGTGCCGCGGGAGGGTCCGAGATGGACAACCTGAGCCGCAAGAATGGGGACCGGGCAAGCCGGTTGGAGTTGATCGGGCGCGTGCAGCTCGCGTACGAGCACCTTCGCGACACGATGCAGCGTTACCGCGAGGATTCGCGCCCTCGGGCCCGGATCGCGATCGCCGCCGCCAAGCGCCGGCTGTCGATGCTGAACCGCGCTCTCGCGCTGCTGGCGCTCGAAGTCGCCGCCCAGCCCGAAGCCGCCTAGGGTTCGAGTCGCACCTCCGCTCCCAGCGAGGGAGCAGGTCCGGCGGGCAGCGCGAGAAAGCCCGCCTTCGCGGCCAGCACCGCTCGCAGGAATTTCGCTTCGATCTTGAGCTCGACCTGCTGCGTGATCGGCGCGGCGGGAGGCGAGCCGAGGGACGCGGAAAGCTCCGCGGCAAGAGGACCTTCTCGGGCGCCCAGCGAGGCGCACACCGACCAGCGCTCGGCCCAGTCGAGGGTCCGCCGCGAGAAGCGGCCCCAGGGATTCGCTGCGCGCGGTGCCCGAAGGTTCAAATCGAAGACCGAGGCGCCTATGCCGGTAGAGAAGCCGCCGAACGTGCGCGAGGCTTCGAGCGAGAACCCCATCGCGACGAGCCTTGCAGCGGAGGCGTCCGTAGTCCGGAACTGGAACCCCGTGCCCAATCCGGACCACCTGGCCGATGCCTGGATCTCGCGTCGCGCCACGCCCGCCTGATCCGGAGCGAGTCGCGTCTCGATCTCCACCTCGAGAGGCTCTTCGCGTACCTCGACGATCTCTTGCGACAGGGAAGCGAGGAGTGCGTGCCTTTCGGGCGCGTCGCGTCCCGCGGCCTGGCCGTACCCGAGCGAGAGCGTAGTGCCGGCCCGGCGGAGCGCGCCGAGCACGAGGAGGTCGCGGTCGCCGCGCCCGGTGGTTTCCGCCCGCAGAGTCGCTCCGGCCGAGAAGTCTTCGTCGCCGGCGCGAGCCTCCGTCGCGAGGGTCAGCGCCGCGAAGAGGCATCCAAATCTGACACCCGCCGAGGCCACGGACGGGGTGAATCGCAAGGAACATGCCCTGTGCGTCTACGCTTCGAAGGTGGCGACGGCGTGCGCGACGGGTACCAGGGTGGTGAACGGCGTGTGCGGGATCCCGTTCTCGATGCAGAAGCGATGGAGGTAGCTGCCTTCGCGCGCCCAGAGCGAGTCGGCGGTACGCGCGAGGCAGCGATCGGCGAATCCGTCCCCGATGCCGACGACGCGTCCGGCGCCGAGCGCGCGAAGCTCCGCCACCGCCACGCGCTTGCACGATCCGCAGACATCGCAGCCCAGCTCCGTCGCGCGGGAGCGCCCCGGGAAATGCACCTTCAAGCCTTGGGAGCCGAAGAGGCCCTCGTTGGCCATCACGCGTACGTGGCTGCGAAGGTCGGCGGAAAGATGGCGGTCGAGCACCGTCTCGACGTATTGGCGCAGCCCGCCCGAGGCGAGGATGAAGGGAGCGTCGCGGTCCTTGCACGCGCGGACGAGATCGTCGAATCCGGGGCGGAGGCGCGCCGCCCACGCCGCGAAATCGCAGACCTCCGCCTCGGAGGCGAAGACCTTGGTGTAGATGGCCTCGATGATGCCGCGCGTGTCGAGCTCGCCCTTGCGGAAGCGCGCGTGCTCCGCTTCCCAGTGGGCAGTGCCGCCGAAGTGCTTGCTGATCTCGTCCCCGATGTCGAGGAGCGTCGCCGTGCCGTCGAAGTCGCAGACGACCCCAAGGGAGACCTTGCGCACTGCAGGTGGATAACCATCATCCGATCCGCACACAACCTGCGCGGCGCGCCGCACGCTTGGTAGACTCCCGCTGGATGCCGACTCCGGGTGCAGGGATAGTCCTCGCTGCGGGCTCGTCGTCGCGCATGGGCCGGCCCAAGGCCCTGCTCGACGCCGGCGGCCGGACGTTCCTCGAGAAGGTGTGCTCCACCGTCGCCGCAGCCGGCGTGCAGCCGGTGCTCGTCGTGGTGGCCCACGACGCGCAAGAGATCACGGCGGCGCTGCCCAAGGACTGCGTACCGGTGCCGAATCCGAATCCGGAGCTGGGACAGGTTTCCTCGATGGCGCTGGGCCTGGAGGCCGCGCTGCAACTGGGGAAGCGCTGGGCGCTCGTGGCGCTGGTCGATCATCCCGAGGTCGCCGTCGAGACGGCGAGGCTTCTCGCGAAGGCCGCGGACGCGGAACCCGGAGCGGTCCACGTTCCGACCTACAAGGGCGAGCGAGGTCATCCAGTGGTGGTGCCGACGGCGCTCGCGCCTTCCTTGTTCGAGGCGCAGGAAGGCGAAGGAGCCCGCGACGTCTTCTCGCGACTCGGCATCCTGGTGCGCGAGCACGCGGTGGACGATCCGGGAATCCTCCTCGACGTCGACAAGCCCGGGGACTTGCGGAAGTTGCGTTCGCGGGATCGCAAGTGAGCGGACGCGACGACATTGCCGAGGGCGGCATGGCGAACGAGGTGCTGGCCCGCGTCTCGCCCGGGACACGGTCGATCTGGGAGAAGCCGCCCCGGCCGCTCTCCTGGCTTTCGCGTCCGGTCCGATGGAGCTGAGAACGTTGCCGCTGGGCTGTTTCTTGCCACCCACGCCGAGGGCGCCGTAGCATCCTCCGCCGCAAAGCCCCCATGGCCGAAAAGCCCATCCTGCTCGGCATCGATCTCGGCACGACCAACACGTGCGTTGCGTACGTGCGCAACAAGATCGCGAAGGTGGTCCCGAGCGATCGGGGCGCTCTGATCCTCCCCTCCGTCGTCGCCATGTCCGAGAAGGGCGACCTGCTAGTCGGAAACGTCGCCAAGGATCAGATGGTGGTGAACCCGCGCAACACCATCTACGGCGCGAAGCGCCTGATCGGCCGGAAGTACCATTCCAAGGTGGTACAGGACATCAAGCACTACTTCAGCTACGAGATCGTCGAGGGCGTGGACGGCGAGTGTGCCGTGATGCTCGGCGGCAAGGTCTATTCGCTGCCGCAGATCAGCGCGTTCGTCTTGCAGCACTGCAAGCGGGTCGCCGAAGCGACGCTAGGGCATCCGATCCAGGAAGCAGTCATCTCGGTGCCCGCCTATTACAACGACAACCAGCGCACCGCGGTGAAGGAGGCGGGTTCGCTGGCCGGATTCAAGGTGCGGCGCATCGTCAACGAGCCGACCGCCGCGGCGCTCGCCTACGGCCTCAACCGCGGATTCGACCACAAGGTGCTGGTCTACGACCTGGGCGGCGGGACCTTCGACGTCTCGGTACTGCAGATCCACGGCAACGTCATGGAGGTGCTGGCGACGGGCGGCGACACCTTCCTCGGCGGCGTCGATTTCGACAACCGCATCATCGACCATGTGCTCGAGGAGTTCCGCAACGAGACGAAGATCGATCTGACGCAGAGCCCGGTGGCGATGCAGCGGATCAAGAATGCCGCCGAGGCGGCGAAGATCGATCTCTCGCTGCTCTCCAACGTGGTCATCGAGCTGCCCTACGTCGCGGACCGGCGCGGGAAGCCGGTCGACCTGCGCATCCCGCTCTCTCGCGAGCGGCTCAACACGCTGGTGATGGACCTCGTCGATCGAAGCTTCGCGCTCGTCGACCAGGTGATGGGCGAGAAGAACCTGAACAAGTCGGAGATCGCGGAGGTGCTGCTCGTCGGCGGACAGACGCGCATGCCGCTCGTGCAGGGAAAGACCCACCAGCATTTCGGCAAGCCGCCGCGCAAAGGCGTGCATCCGGACGAGTCGGTGGCGCTCGGCGCGGCGCTCCTCGCCGAGTCGATGCAGGAGATCGATTCGGTCACGCTGGTCGATGCGCTGTCGATGCCGATCGGCTTCGCCATGCCGGGCGGACGCTTCCGCAAGGTGATCGAGAAGAACACGCAGATCCCCGCCCAGCGCAGCTTCCGTCTACCCCAGGCGAAAGAGGGGAAGATGCAGGACCTCGACGTCTTCCAGGGCGACAGCGACAAGATCGTCGACAACGAGTACCTGGGGACCCTCAAGTTTCCCCCCGAGGCGTCGGGCCAGCGGGTGAGCTTCAACCTCGACGAGGAGTGCCTGTTGCACATCACCGTCGAGGGGCTGTCGCCCGATGCCAGACCGCAAGAAGTCATGCTCGCGACCCAGGACACGCCGGAGGCGCTGAAGGCCGCGTGGCAGGAGGAGAGCGAGCGCCGGCAGAAGGCGGCGGAATCCACCCCGGCCGAGCGGCCCAAGGGAATCCTCGCTTCCATCCGCAAGGTTTTCGGGAGCGAGTAAGAGCGTTCGTGGTAGGACGCGCCATGGCCGAGGCGCTGGTCTTTCCCTCGCAGGCCTGGTGCGAAGCGGCGGCCCGTGCGCTGCTCGCCGACGAACAGGTCCAGCTTGCGCTGTCGGAGTTCGGTCCGGTCACGTCGGGGATCGTCGTTACGCGCGGGGACGGGCTTCCCAGCGATTTCTGCCTGCTCGCGCGGTTGCGACCGCCGGCGGATGCCCAGCTCGAGTTTCCCGATGACGAGGACGAGCTCGAGGAGCTGGAGCCCGATTACATCGCCTGGGCGCCGCACTCGCTTTGCAAGGAGCTGCTCAGCGCAGCGCTGGCGGGCGCGCGGCCCGATCCGCTCCGGGCCATTCTCGAACGGAAAGTGCGGCTACGCGGAGACCTGGAGCGGCTCGTCAAGCATGCCGGGCGGCATCGCGGGGCGGGCCTGGAGGCGATCCGCACCGTCCCGACGCGATTTCACGGAGAGTGAGGGCAAACGTTGCCGAGGACGCTGCGCGAGCGCGCGACCAGTCTGGGGATGAAGGCGGTAGGGAAGCTGTTCGAGGACCCGAAGCGGGCGGAGGCGATCGCGTCCGCGATCGGAGGCCTGCAGCGGGCGAAGGCGGCGATCGACGAGGCGCAGCGCAAGGCGCTGCACGCGGCGGGGCTGGTGACACGCGATGACTTCAAGGCTGCGGGGAAGCGGCTCTCGCACTTGAAACGGCGGGTGAAGGAACTGACCGAGGCGCTCGATCAGCTCCTCGGGCCTCGCGCGTAGCGGTTTACGCGGCGGCGCGAACGAGCTGCTCGAAGACGATCTGTCCGCCCTGCTGGTGGACGACGGAGTGCACGACGTATCCGCACTTGCGGCAGACGCTGGTTGCGCGGCGGCCGGTGAAGCGCACGGAGACGTCGCCTTGGCACGCCGGGCAGCTTCCCGACATTTCCATCTCGGAAGCGGCGGGCCCGGTGACTTCAGGCTTCGGAGTATTGCTCATGTACCTCACCGTAACGCACGTTCAGGGCGTGGCAAGGGCAAAGGTCAGGGCGCCTGGCTGGTCGCCGTCGCCACGAGCTTTTCGACCGTCCCCGAGAGGTCCACTACGTAGAGCTCGCCCCTCTGGTCCTCGCCGAAGGAGGAGATGTTCGCGGCCTTCAAAAGCTCCCGCGGCTGCCCGGGAGAGTCGGCCGCGACGGTCCAGATGCGTCCCGAGCCGAAGTCGCCGTACACGTACCTACCCTGCAGCGCGGGGACGTCATTGCCCCGGTAGACGTATCCGCCCGTCACCGAGATGCCGAGGTCGTGGCCGTACTCCACCACCGGATCGGCGTAGGCACCGGGGCAACTCGAGGACTTGTAGCAGTGGAGGCCTTCCTTCGCGTTCCAGCCGTAGTTCTGGCCGGCCTGGACGATGTCGATCTCCTCGTAGAGGTCCTGGCCGACGTCGCCGACCCACAGCTTGGCGGTCTGGCGATCGAAGCTGAAACGCCACGGGTTGCGCAGGCCGTAGGCATAGATCTCGGGCCTCGCGCCAGCAGTCGAGACGAAGGGATTCGTCACCGGCGCTCTCCCGGTCGCGGGATCGAGCCGCAGGAGCTTGCCGAGGACGACGCCCAGGTTCTGCGCGTTGCCCATCGGGTCGCCAGCGGAGCCGCCGTCGCCGAGGCCGAAGTAGAGGTAGCCGTCGGGACCGAAGACGACGTGGCCGCCGTTGTGGTTGTCGAAGGGCTGCTCGACGGTGAAGAGGATGGTTTCGGTAGCGGGGTCCAGGGTCGCGCCTCCGTCGCGGCTCTGCATTCGCGAGAGCGTGGAGCGGAGATTGGCGGGGCTCTGCGCGCTCGGCGCGGTGTACGAGACGTAGGCGGTGGGATCGCCGGGCCACCCGGGTGCGAGCGCGAGGCCCAGCATGCCCGCCTCGTCGGGGGCGGAGTTCACCTTGGAGCGGATGTCGAGGAACTGCGTCGCGGAGTTCCCGCGGACGGCCTGGATGCTGCCGCGCTTCTCGACGACGAGGAAGCGGCCGTTCAGGCCCGGTTCCTGGAGGACGAGAAGGGGGGCGGTGAAGCGGAGGCCGCCAAAGGCGTCCGTGAGACCGACGCCGTTGCGGAGGGGCCCGCTGTCGCAGGCGCAGACCGCGATCAGCGCGAGGGTCGCGAGCCGTCGCACGGTGCGCTTTTAACCTGAGCGGGTTGCGGGCGCCGCGCGATGGCTCCGCACCGAGGGCCCGGCTCGGCAAGGTCCGCGTTGGAACGCGCAGCGGGCGTCATCGCTACTTGTTCTGAAACGAGTTTGCGCACCGTACGCTACCCTCGCCGCTCTCCGGTCCGCCCCTCGCGGGCGCCGCTTGACTGCGCTTTCCACCCGTGCGAGACGGTCCGGCCCGACCGGGGCGCTTAGCTCAGCGGTAGAGCACTGCCTTCACACGGCAGGGGTCGCAGGTTCGAATCCTGCAGCGCCCACCAACCCAACGCAGTCGGATTCTCTGCAGCTTCCGCGCTCGCGTAGGTCTCGACCGAGACGCGATCCGGGGCCTCGTGGGGCTCAGGTGGGGCAGAATTTCCAACTGCATCGCGCGAGCGGGCCTGCGCGGCGCCGCTGCGCAGGAGCGCCGTCGCGAAGGTGTGCCGCAGATCGTGGAAGCGCATCTTCACGTGTACGCGCCTCGCCCAGGGCTTCTTCCCCCGCAGTGGCACCAGCGGGTTGCCCCGGCCGTCGGTGCGCTTGACGCAGGTCGGGCAGTAACGCGGCTCGCCGTCGGGCGCGTCCGTCTTGTAGCCGCACCAGCGGCAACAATGCTCGTAGCCCTCAACGATGCCGGCGCGGCCGAGGGCGTGGCGGAGGATCTTCTGCGGGTCGGCCTCGCGCGGGCGCTGCGAGCCATCCGGCGCGGGGAAGAGCAGCGGGCCGGGCGCGCGATTGAGCTGGTAGCGGATCCATGGCCAGAGCGGCGCGGGGATCGGGAGCACGGCCGCGTCGCCGCCCTTCGTCTGCTCCCGGAGGTGCGAGCGGGCCACGATGAGCGTGCCGCGCTCCAGGTCGACGTCGGACTGCTGCCGCGATTCCTCGATATGGTGCATTTTCGAACCAGATGCGTATTGCGCCGCCTATGCTTGAGCTGGGCACATGATCGACTGGGATGACGTTCGTTTCTTCCTCGCGGTGGCGCGGAGGGGATCGGTTCGCGCCGCTGCCGAGCACCTCAAGGTGAACCACTCCACTGTGCTCCGACGTATCGCCCAGCTCGAGCAGCGCCTGGGAGCGCTTCTGTTCGAGAAGCGCCCGTCCGGTTACCGTTTGACGCGTGCCGGAAACGAGGTCCTCGAGCTCGCCGAACAGATGGAAGCGTCGTCGAGCCAGCTGGAAACGCGTATCTTCGGCCGCGACCAGGCGGTGCGCGGATCCCTGCGGGTGACGCTGCCGCCGACGCTCGCGACCTATCTGCTCATGCCCGACCTCGCCGAGTTCGCGCGTCTCCATCCCGAAGTCGAGATGGAGATCCTCACGTCCTACCAGCGGCTCAACCTCACCAACCGCGAAGCCGACGTCGCGATCCGGGTGGTCTACGACCCCGCGACGCTGCCTCAGAATCTCCACGCTCTCAAAGGGCCGCAGCTGTTCGGTGGTGTCTACATGTCACGCGCTCTGTTTGCCGACTGGCGAGCTGGTTCGCACGGTCCCATCCGCTGGGTCGTCCGGGACGACGAAGGCATTCCCGATTGGGCGCGCAACAACGACGTTCCCGTCGACGGAACGACACTCAAAACCACAGACGCCGAGACCCAGATTCTCGCAGCGCGCGAGGGGTTGGGCATCACGATACTGTCGTGCTTCGTCGGAGATGCCGACCCGCTTCTGGTGAGAGTGCCGGGCGGTGCCTTGCGCCTGCACGGATCCTTGTGGCTGCTCACGCAGGGTGAGACGCGCAAGACGAAGCGCGTTCGCCTCTTCACGAATTTCATGTTCCAAAGGCTCGCCACCTACCAACAGCTTCTCGCGGGACAGCGCCCGCGACTCGACTGACGATCACGACCTGCCCAACTGCGCATCGACCCGCGAGTGGTGCGCGAATGCACAACCGTTGTCGCCAATTGAAGAACCCCACGCGAGCGCACGACCATTACATCTATCGAAGTCTCGAACGCGACTTGATTCTCAAAGGAGACTTCCGTGAGCTACTCAATCATCGGCTTCGGCAATATCGGCCAGGCGTTGGCCCGGCTATTCGCGCGCAAGAACATCGAGGTGGCGGTGGCAAGCAGGCGGCCGCCCGAATCACTCTGGCCTCTGGCTCGGGAGATCGGGCCGACGATCAAAGCCCAGTCGCTTGCCGATGCGCTGGAAGCGGACGTCGTGTTTCTCGCCATCCCGTTCTCGCAGCACCGCGACGTCGCAAAGGCGCGTGCGAGCTGGAAGGGAAAGCTCGTCGTCGACATGACCAACGCGTTCGGCGTCCCGGTGGAGGAGCTGGACGGCCTTCCTTCATCTGCCGTCATCGCCAAGGCGCTGCCCGGCGCACGCGTGGTGAAGGGGTTCAATCACCTCGCCGCCAAGACCTTGCGCGCCGACCCGGACTTCAACGGCGGCCGACGCGTCGTCTTTCTGGCCAGCGACGATGACGACGCGATCCCTCGGGTCGCGGCACTTGCCGAGCAACTCGGGTTCGCGCCGGTGCCGTTGGGAAAGCTCGCAGAAGGCGGCGCGCTCGTCGGGGCGCGAGGACGGAACTGGGGTCCTCTGATCTTTCAAGACTTGTTCAAGCTCGAGACGGCGAACTGAGAAGTCCCGTCTCAAATGATTCGCTCGACCAGGCACGTTGAAAGGAGAAGTCATGGGAAAGCTTGAGGGTAAGGTTGCAGTGATCACGGGTGGATCGAGCGGCATGGCGCTGGCGAGCGCCAGGCGGTTCGTTGAAGAAGGCGCCTATGTTTTCATCATGGGCCGGAGGCAGAAGGCGCTCGACGAGGCCGTCAAGCTTATTGGCCGGAACGTGACCGGCGTGCGCGGCGACGCGGCCAATCTCGACGACCTCGACCGCCTGTTCGATACAGTCAAGCGGGAAAAGGGCAAGATTGACGTCCTGTTCGCGAGCGCTGGCACGGGCGAAGCCGTCAAACTGGGCGAGATTACCGAGCAGCACTTCGATGCGGCCTTCGGCCTGAATGCGCGCGGAACGCTGTTTGCGGTTCAGAAGGCGTTGCCGCTGTTCAACGATGGCGGATCGATTTTCATGACCGGGTCAGTTGCTTCGGTGAAAGGTTTTCCTGGTTACGGCGTGTATTCGGCGAGCAAGGCGGCGTTGCGCTCATTCGCACGCACTTGGCTCAACGAACTGAAGGGCAGGAATATCCGGGTGAACGTGCTGAGCCCGGGGCCGATCGCCACACCGATGCAGGACCAAGTTCTGGACGAAGATGCGAAGCAGATGTTCGAATCCTTGATCCCGCGGGGAAAGATGGGTCGTCCCGAGGAAATTGCGGCGGTCGCGCTGTTTCTTGCTTCAGACGATTCGAGCTTCGTGAATGGGGTGGAGTTGTCTGTCGACGGCGGCCTCTCGGCCATCTGAAATCGCGCCGGATCCCTTTCCCGGGCGTCTGTAGACAAGGCTTGGTCAACGTGCCGTTCAAGTCCACGAAAGCGTTGGTTCCATCATCGTGTCGCCGTTCGCGAAGAAGGGAAGGATCGACCACACGCTCTATGACACGACCTCGATCCTGGCCTTCATCGAGAAGCGCTTCAAGCTGGCCGCGCTCTCGACGCGCGACACGCCGGCCGACCCGCTCAGCGGCGCGTTCGACTCGCAGAATCCCTAGTGGAGCTTCTTGCCGTCCTTCATCATCTGCAGCAGCTGCTCGAATCGCCGCGCGCGCGTCTCGGGCTTCTGGGCGGTCTGCAGGCGGTAGGCGATGGCGTAGAGGTTGGCGCGGTTCAACGTCCTGAAGAAAGCCGCGGCCCGGCGGTGCTGGTTCACGGCCTCGACGAAGTCGGCAGGCACCCGTGAGGCGCTGGGCGAGTCGTAAGCCTTCGCCCAGCGCCCGTCGGCCTTGGCCGCGTCCACCTGGGCCAGGCCGCTCGGCTGCATGCGGCCTTCCTCGATGAGCCGGGCCATTTGGTCGCGGTTGCGCTTGGACCAGCCGCTGCGGGCACGGCGCGGCGTGTAGCGCTGCAGCCAGGACCTCTCGTCGAGCGGCTTGGCCTGGCCGTCGATCCATCCCCAGCAGAGCGCTTCGTCGAGCGCCTGGGCGTAGGTGATGCTCCGGACGCCGCTGTCCTTCTTGTAGTACCGGATCCAGACTCCGGCCGAGCTGGCGTGATGCCTCCTCAGCCAGGCGCCGAAGGCCCTGGGCGTCGAGAAGGCGAGGACGTTGCCGGCGTGGGGAGCGAAGTCGCTGGCGGTTTTCATCGGCTCGGAGGTCCCATGGAACGAAGAATCGCGCGGCATCGCAGATGACGGTGCCCAGTGTCATGTGCGGCAGCGCCACGATGCTGATCAACCTGGTCCCGAAGGAGGAGGGGGTTGACGCAAGACCTCTTATCGGATCCGAGCGAAACGCGGGTTGAACTTCCTAGCCCCGACTGGGGCGCCTCGCGCGTCGGCGACTACATGACCAAGGACTCGGAGACGCTGCGGCCAGACGACCGCGTCGTCTGGCCGCTGCACAGGGTGTCCCTTTTTGCCCCACCGACTGTCCGCCTTGCTCCAGGGACTGGTGTATCGATTCGCTAGTCCCGACACGAGAACATCGGTGCGGGCCAAGCGAACCACGCTTGGCCCGCCTCATGAAATGCCGCCAGCGCCTTGGGCCGCGCCGAAGCAGCTCCGCGCAGACCGGCCGGCAAGGAGGAGAGCGACGGCCATCCGTCGCCGAGACTTCGAACTACCGCCGTCGCGACCCGGAGAAGTCGCTTCTGCACGGGTTCACGCGCGACGAGCTGCGGGCATCCTGAGGGAAACTACCTGGGCGTGCTGGGCTAAGAAGCGCCGTGATGTTTCCCAGCGCCGGGGATCGCAATTCTTTGCAATTCTTCGCAACGATCGGCCTGCTAGACTCGCAGTCGTGAGAGCCTGTGCGCTCCTGACGTTCATCTGCGCGATCGCCTGCGCCACGCAGCGATATGCGCTGCCGATGACCGCGGCAGAGCTCGCCGCCCACCGCAATGGTCCGGCGCTCGTGGCCTATCTGGGGCAACCCGACGCCAGCGCGGGTGTGTGCGATCTGTCCTTGCCGGGTCCGCATCTCGCGAAGCTCGATCGGGAGGTGAGCAAGGACCTGGCCGAGGCGCTTCGCGAGGGGCGGATCCCGCCCGCGGTCTGGGGGAGTTGCGCCAGCGCGCTCCTCCGAAGCGCGCCCCACCAGGACTCTTCCGCGCTGCTCGACGAGGTCCTCTCCACGTATTCCGATCTGATAACCGACGACCACTTCGAAGCGGACGCAGCCCTGCAGGCAAGGCTTGCCGTGCTGCACCAGCTCTACCTCGAGCGCGATCCCGCCATCGCGGCGCGAGAGAGCGCGGTGCGCGATCTCGGCGCCATGCTGCGCACGGCCATCGGCAAGAAGCGGCTCGGCCCGGCAGCACTGAAAAATGGAACCGAGCTCCTCGCCACCCTCGATCTGGAACAGGGCATCTTCCAGGGCCGCACAGTGGACGTTCCACTCCTCGACTCCATGCTGAAGTCCGGAGACGAGGCCTCGTTGCTCCGCTGCGCACAGCGATTGCCCGACGCCGCGCTCCGGACCGAGGCGAAGCGCCGCGTGATCCAGCTCCACATCCAGGCCTCGCCCTTGCCCGAGGTGCGCGCGAACGCCAGTGCGCTCGAGGAGCGGATGATGGGCGGAACGAACCCGGTCTCGCTCGGCGAGCACCCGGCGGTGCGCGCCTTCGTCGACCTCGCGCGATCTGCGCAGCGCAGCATCGTGGTCGAGCAGGACGTCCTGCACCGCGCTGGCCGGCTCCTCGGATCCGCCTCTGGACGGCCCGGCCTCTCGGTGCTGCCCGAGATCCCGCTCAGCGGCGTGCTGCAGGTCACGGTGGAAGGGATCTCCAAGCCGTTGACCCTCTGCCGGCCTGCGTCGGAGCTCGATCCCACGCCGTGCCTGCGGGCCAGCGATGTGATGCTGGGGACCCCGCTCGCCTACCTGGATGGCAGGTGCACGTTGCGATTTGTCGAGAACATCGCCCAGCCAACCGTGGTGGGCCTGGCCCAGCAGGGGCCGCGCCTCGCGGTCCCCATTTCTGTGGGGGATCGGCAGCTCGGGCAGATCGACTGGGATCTCTACTTCGAGCGGCCAGCCGATCTCGTTTTTACGGGCCACGGATCAGGCGCCAGAGGGCCCGACCTGGCCGTGACGGTCGACCGCAGCGACGCGCGCCGCGCGATCTACACGGCGAGCGACGGACAGAACAGGTATCAGGCGGTCATCGAGTGGATCGACGCGCCCGCGTTTCGCGTAGTGAGTCGCGGCGCTGCAGGAAATGACGGATCGGCGGGCTTTCCGGGAGCGGACGGGACGCCGGGGGTGAGCGGCTTTTCTGCGTCGTGCCCGTCGATGCCGGGCGGGCCAGGCGGTCGCGGTAATGACGGCTCGAGGGGCGGAGCCGGTGGCGACGGCCGCAACGGAGGACCGGGTGGCGCCGTCCGCGTCACCGTGAAAGGCGTAATGCGCGACGCCGGCGCTACGATCGATCTTCTCCGCTCGACCGTGCTGAGCGAGGGAGGCAGGGGCGGCCGGGGTGGACCGGGGGGACGTGGCGGGGGCGGTGGAATCGGCGGAAGCGGTGGGATGGGCAGCACCTGTGTCGACCGCGACGGCCATGTCTCGTTCGTTCCAGGCGGCTCCGATGGCTTGCGAGGAAGCGACGGCCCCAGAGGCACGGACGGCTTCGACGGAAGATCCGGCCGCCCCGGCCAGGTCACCATCGTCTACGAATCGACGACGGCGGCTGCAGGCCGTTAGGCGCGATCAGGTCCTCACCGGAAGAACCCCGGCCACCAGCGCCAGGTGCAGCTCCGGCAGGGCTCACCGGGAGTGCACGATGGCGCGTCGATTCCCGCGGGAAGCTGCTGGACGACCGTGCCGTCGTACCCGACGTCGATGAAGTTGGCGCACGATCCGGGCGCCTGGAATTTGGCCGAGCCGCAGCTCTTGCCCGACGGAGCGAGCACCTCGATGTCCTTCGTGCAGTCGCCTGGCGCCGGAATCGGCAGCATTGCGTAGGCCGTGCCGCCATGGGCCATGTGCAGCCGCCTGTCGGGCCGCGAGGCTAGCCAGTCGGGCGCGGGCGTCGCCGCGGCAGCGAGGCTGTCGAGCTGGTACACCCAGGCGGTGTGCTGGAACAGGCCCCCGGCGCTCGAGACCTCGAGGAGGAACAATCCGCTCCCGATTCGCGGGTACAGCTCGAACGACGCCGCTGCCACGCCGAGGTCGAAGTCGGGGCCGACCTTGCCCGAGTGGTCCACCCACTGCCCGTGAAGCGATCCGGGATTCGAGAGCACGAGCGCATTTCCGGCGCGGTCGACGCCGAGCGCGGCCGCGTCGTGCGCCAGCTGGACGCGGAAGCGGCGCGCACCCGACGCGTCGTACGCATCGAGGGTCGCTCCGAACGCCGCCATCACGCCGCCCGTCGGATCTTCGGCGAGCTTCGGAGAGGTCCCGCTGCTCGGCGGTGTATCCGGCGCTGAAGATTGCAGGTTGCCGTCGGCGGCGAAAACGACCGTGCTTACGCCCTGTCCGACGGGGTAGACGAGGCCCTCGAACCCGCTGATCTGTCCCGTGAGCTGGGTCGTTTGAAACACCGGGTATTCTTTGACGTTTCCTTTGACGGTCCCTGCCGCATCCAGGAAGACGATGTCATTCGATGGCCAATCGAGGAACTCCGTCATCCAGACGGCCAGGTTCCCCGAACCGTCGACTGAGGGGCGCTCGCAGGTCCAGTGCGTCCCCGCAATCATCTGGAACGAATTGGGTGTGCCCGGCGCAGGCGGAGCGAGGCCTTTGCACTCTTCCGCAGGAGGGGGTGGCGGAGGAGGAGGCGGCGGCGGCGGCTCGGCGACGAAGGTCGCCGTGACCGTCGCGTCTGCATTCATCACGACGCTGCAGTCGCCCGATCCCGAACAGGCGCCGCTCCACCCGTCGAAGCGCCAGCCCTGGTCGGGCGTCGCCGAGAGCGTGACGCTCGTTCCGTCGTCGAACGCGGCCGAGCAGGACGACCCGCAGTCGATTCCCGCGGGCGACGATCGAATCGTGCCCGAGCCGTTCCGTGCGACGGTCAGCGCGTGCTGGTTCGGGCTGGTCGGCACGAGCGCGAACGCGGCGTCCAGCTCGAGATCGCGATCGACGGTGAACTGGCAGGCGCCGCTGCCGCCGCAGCTGCCGCTCCAGCCGGAGAACCTCCACCCGCCGTCGGGCGAGGCGGTGGCGGTGACGCGCGTGCCGTTCGCGACCGGGACGACGCACTTGTCCTTGCACTGCTGGCCCGTCGAGAGCTGCACGGCGCCATGGCCCGAGACCTGGACAGTGACCTGCTGGGTTCCGGGGCCGACGTTGCCGCTGCCGGTGCCCGGACCGCATGCCGCCGTGAGGACCGCAATCGCCGCCACCCCCGTCAACCGCTGCGCCATGACACGCTCCATGCTGCTGCGACTCGCGGCGGACGCGAGCGGGCCACCGAGCCGGACACCGCCCGGCGGTCCGCACGTCTCCCGTGGGCGCGTGCGCCCATCCCCACGGTTCGGCTGGAGGCGCACGGAGGCAAGACATGAGCGCTTCATCGCCTACCTGCTCGCCGGTTTGCCGATCGCCGCCACGCCCGCCCTCAGCCAGGCGACCGACCGAGTCGAAGACGATGCGCAAGCGCGACACGATCAACCGCGAAGGCAAGGGCTCCCCGACGAAAAAGCCGTCGTCGAACGCCTCGGCCGCCGTCGCAAACCGCCCGCGACCCGTATCCGCGATCAACCTCCGATCAACGAGGATCGGAGCAGGATGACCTGTGAGCCTGTCCGGTAGGCGATGCCGTCGGCGTCCCAGCGCACGAAGCGACCGACGACGCTGGAATCGGCGAGCGAGAGCGATCCGACCGGCACGAAGCTTCCCGCGTTGAACGCGGAGAGCGTCGGGCCGGAGAGGAAGAAGACGCGGCCGTGCGCCCAGTCGGGTTGCACCGATGCGGACTGGTTCGGTGGCAGGGCGAAGGAGCCGATCTTGATTCCGTGGAGATCGGCGACGGCTCCGTTGCTCGAGTAGATGCGCCCGCTGTCGTGGCGGATGTCGAGGAAGAACGCGTTGAAGACGGACACGGCGTGCGAGAGGACCAAGCCCGTCGCGATGACCTGCATGCGCGAGAGGGTGAACGCGGTCGTGAATCCGTCGTATCCGTAGACCGCATCCGGGCCGGCGAACGCCATGACGCTCACCTGCGTGCCGAATGAGGCGGTGGCTTCGAGACGCTGCACGCCCTCGTCGAAGACGACGACCCCGAGGCTACCGGGAGACAGGTTCGGATTCCTCCGCGCGACAGCGACCGTACCCGCCGATCCGGGCATCGCCTGCAAGTCGGACGCCGCGGTGTTCGGGCCGAGCACGATTTCCAGATCGATGGTCCGCGACGCGACGTCGATCCGCTGCACCAGCGCGGCGCCGTCGAGGGCCACGTAGAGCTTGCTCGCGTCGTCGGAGAGGGAGAGCCGGCCGGGCTCGCTCCCGGTGGGGATCGAGGCCACCACGGCTCCGGTCGTGTCGATGACCGCGATCGAGTTCCCGTTCGCCGGCGCAGTGCTGCCGACCGAGGCGTAGAAGACCCGCCGCGTGGCGTCCCAGGCAAGATCCTTGGCAGGGACGGGAACGGCGATCCTGCTGGTGATCGCAGGCGCCCGGGCCACGATGGGGAATCCGGTCACCGGTGAAGTTCCATTCGCGTTGGAGATGGCGACCGCGGCCGATCCCGCCGTGGCAACGTCCGCGGCCGCTACGTCGATCTGCAGCGCGGTCGGGCCGAGCAACGTGACGGGGCGGACGGCGCCGTTCCAGGAAACCGTCGTACCGGCGTCGAACCCGTGGCCGTGGATGGTGAGCGCGAAGGAAGCCGCGCCCTCGGTCACCGAGTCCGGCTCGAACGACGCCGCTTCCGGAGCCGGTGCGAAGACGGTGAAGGGCAGCGGTACGGTCTCTCCGCCGCCCGGGGCCGAGGTGAAGACGGTCACCTGCGCCGTCCCGGGCGCCGCGAGGAAGGAGGCGGGGACCAAGGCACGCAGTTCACCGGACGAGAACACGGTGGTGACCAGATTGGTCCCGTTCCAGCGGATGACCGTCTGGATGGCCCCGCCAAGGGATGGGTTGGTCGAGAATTGCGTGCCATAGACCGTCAACGGGACGCTGTCGCTGCCGGCGACCGTGCGGGATGGAGACATCGAGGTCGCGAGCGGCGGTGGGTTGTTGACCGAGAACGGGAGCGAATTGCTCGTGCGGGCGAAGGACCCGTTGGAAACGGAGATCTGGACCGTTTGCGCGGATGCCAGTGTCTGGGCGCTCACCGGGACAAGGAGCTGGGTCGGGCTGACGTAGATGGTCGTGACGGGCGTGAACCCGTTGAAGATCGCCTGCGAGGTCGGCGCGAAGTTCGTCCCGGTCAGCGCCAACCGGAACGGAGCGCTGTTCAGCGCCGCCACGGGAGGATCGATGCTGGTCAGGGTCGGCGTCGGATTGACCACCGAGAACTGGACGGAACCGGAGAGGCCGCCGCCCGGAGCGGGTGACCCGGCCTGCAGGGAAACGACGGAGAAGGGATCCGTCGCGACCGCAACGTCGGCGTCGAGCAGCGAGACGAGCAGGGTATTGCCGTCCACGAATCGCGTCGCACGGGGCAGACCCCTCCAGAAGCCGATGGTGCTCGGCAAGAAGTTCAGGCCGGACATCGTGACCACGACGCCGGTCGAGCCCGCTACCACTTGATTGGGCGAAAGAGCGATCAGCGTCGGAATCGGATTCGGCGTCACGACCGGCGGAGCGGGCGCGAAGGAGGCGACGACGGACTTGTCGGCGTCGATTCCGAGGATGCAGGCGTTCACGCCGGCGCAGTCGCCGCTCCAACCGACGAAGACCGAGCCGGGGTCGGGGCTCGCGACGAGCGTCACCGTCGAGCCCTGATCGAACGCCGCGGTGCAAGACCCGGCGCAGGAGATTCCTGCCGGCGCCGAGAAGACAGAGCCTGTGCCCGCTCCAGTGGTCGAGGTCGAGATCAGATGTTGCGGGCGCGAGAAATTCGCTGTGGCGAGGGCGCCAGATCCAGCCGCCACGACGCAAGTGGCAGTCCCGGTGCACGCCCCCGACCATCCGGTGAAGACGGCGTTCGCGTCGGCGACCGCGCTGAGCGTCACATGGGTCCCCTGCGCGAACTCCGCGCTGCAGGCGGCGCCGCAGACGATGCCGGCGGGGGCCGAAAGGACCGTTCCCGGCCCGGAGTGCGCGGCTGCAACGCCGGCCGTCGTGCGGGTGAACAGGGCGGACACGGAATGCGCCTGGTCCACATTGACGACGCAGGTCCCCGACCCCGAGCAAGCTCCGGACCAACCGGTGAACGTCGACCCGGCTTGGGGGGCGGCGGTGAGGGTCACCGTGGATCCGATCGCGAACTGCGTGGTGCACAAACCGCCGCAGTCGATACCTGCGGGAGCCGAGATCACCGCGCCCTGCCCGTCGCCGGTCAGTTGCACGCCGACGGCGGCCGAGTTGCGCTCGAACACCGCGACGAGGGCCTTGTCCGCGTCGAGCCGAACCGTGCACGCGGCGGTGCCCCCGCAAGCTCCGCCCCAGGTGGTGAGGGCCGCTCCTTGCTCGGGCACGGCAACTACACTCACCGCGGTACCACGCGCGTAGCGGTATTCCCCCGCGGAGCAAGTGGCGCAAGCGTCGGGCGCCGGTTGCAGGGCGACGGCGCCGGGACCATTGATGGCGGTTGCGAGGGTGACGCTGTCCGGCGGACGCGCAGAGGACGACCCGCAAGCGACGGCGAGCGCCGCCAGGACGAAAACGATTTTGTGCATGTCCGAATTGGTATGACGGCGTAACGACTACGATCAAGCAAATCCGGACGGGACGAATGCGCGACCGCGCATTCGTGAAGAGCGGACAACGCGTACATCCGCATACCACTGCGGAAAGGTGGTCAGGGCGCCTTCGTTGAACCACTGGGCGCAGGAGAGCGCGGAGATCCGGCTCAACGAGCCGAGCAAACGTTACCGAGTGCCGAGCGCGGACCGCGAGCTCAACAACCTGCGCCGGCATGGCGCTCGAGCGATCCGAAGGGGTCGAGCAGTACATGGAACACGCGCGAGTTCGTCGCACGATAGAGACGGAAACGCGCCTCTCCAAAGACCAGACCGCCGATCAAAGGCGTCCACACCAGATCGATGGCGCTTGGACGTTTGTAGGGACCCTCGACGAGGTACTCCCAGCTCGTCGAAACGATCGCAGTCAGCGCGAGCGCCGGCAGGGCGTCGTGGCCGCATTGCCGCGCCCGCAGGTAGATCTCGCTGCCGAAGGCACCATGCCCGAGGGTATTGATGGCCACCGGATCGCCATCCGAGCGCAGCAGCCCCAGCCCGGGACGGAAATCCGGTGGCCGCGTGAACGCGAGATTCAAGTTGTGCGCCTCGTTGGAGAAGCGAGTCGGGTCGTAATCCCGCGGCCAGGCGAGCGATGCAGCGACGCGCATGCTGATGAGGACCCCGCCCGCGTGCGCAATCGGCACGCGCCAGGAGGCATCGTCCGGAGTAGTCGCGGTGGCGAGCATGAGCGCGAGCAACAGCATCCGGCGATCGCAGCACGCCGGGAGGCCCGCGCGCAAGCAAGTACTCGAGGCGGTTGGGGCCCGAAACGGCCGCTGGGGCGGTATCGACTTGTGGTCGCGCGCGATCGATACTTCGGTATCCCGATAGTGATGGTGGTGCGCCATGAATCGGCTTCTCCTAATCCTGACCGCGGCGTGCGCGAGCGCGCCCAAAGCTCCACCGTCGGCAACGATCTCGTCGTACAGCGGAACGGGCTGCGTCGAGTTGGCTGTGATTCGGCCGATGCCGCTCGACGCCGCCCGCGCGCTGGTGCCCGCACGATACAAGTTGGCGCCTGGCCCTGACGGACTGGCGCAGATGTCGTTTGCCCTCTATCGCTGTGACTCGTTCGCGATAGACGGCGCGCCGGCGCCCGGCGGCATCGTCGGCGAACACAGCGTCCGCATCGAGGCTCCCGACGGCAGCCCCGGAAGGCACGCCTGGCTGCTGCACCACGCTACGACGGTGAAGCCGCTGGCCGAGGGCCTCGGCGGAGTCTCGGAGACCTTCGAGGTCGCCCAGGAGGGCACCTTCGACGTCGGTCCCCGGATGGCCGGCGGCACGAATGTAGCCCGCGGCAGCATCCGCTCGGCGCACTTCGAAGCCTCCTGGACCGGCGATCCCGTCAAGGAGCCGGCCGACGGGCCGGTCGACCACAACAGCAAGGGCGTCACTTTCTGGCTCGAGCGCGACGGCCGGCGGATCACGCTCGACTACAGCAGCGAGGTCCTGCCGCGTAGCACGGGTACGATCACGATACGCTCCGGAGGCGCTGAGTCGACCGCGACGGGCGCGTTCCTGCGCTTCGAGCCGAAGGTCTTGATCAAGCGGTGAGACCAACTCGCTTGGAGGGACGCGCGTGCCGATTTACGCAGCACGCGCCACCGCCGAAAGTGACGACCTCAAGGTCGCCCCGCTTGGGAGCCGCCCTCTACTCACTCCGCAACACGGTCATCGGATCGAGGCGTGCCGCCGCGCGCGCGGGAAGGGCGCTCGCTGCAAGGGAGACGATGGCGAGGGCCACTGCGACGACGGCAAACGTCAGCGGGTCGCGCACGCCGATCCCGTAGAGCAGCGCCGATAGGAACCGCGAAAAGGCGAGCGAGCCCAAGAGACCGAGAGAGATGCCGAGCAGCGTCAGGCGCGCACCGCGGAGCAGCACAAGGCTAGCGAGATGCTTCTGCTGCGCCCCCAGCGCCGCGCGGACGGCCAACTCGCGACGGCGTTGGACAACGGAGAAGGCCATCGAGCCGTAAACGCCGACGGCGGCGAGGCACAGGGCGGCAAAGGCGAAGGCAGCGGCGAGGTCCCGCTGGAATCGGCGCTCCGCGAAATACGAGCCGAAGTACTCGTCGAGAGGGCGCATCGCTCCGAGCGATAGTTGCGAGCTAAGCGGGGTGGTCGCTGCCCGCAATGCAGCTTCGACTTCTCCCGAGGGCAAACCACTTTTGACGACCAGCATGGCGCCTTCTCCGCGTAGCGCCTCGTAACGGCCAAACTGGCCGAGCGGCAAATAGACTTCCGGGAGGGATCCATAGGCCGGTCCCCACTGGCGCACGTCCTGGATCACGCCGACGACGGCGAAGGTGATGGGGCCCCAATCGGTCGAGGTGAAGAGGGCGCCGATCGGATCACGGCCCGACAGATATCGGGACGCGAACGTTTCGTTGACCACGGCAACCGGGGCGCTGGTAGCGACATCGGAGGTGGCCAGGTCGCGTCCCCGCAGGAGCCGGATTCCCGCCGTGGCCAGATATCCGGGGCTGTACCAATTGATGGCAGCGAGGTCGGGCTGGGTGGGCGATGGATGCCTTCCCTCGACGTGGACACTGTCGTCCCAACCACCGCCGCCTCGGAGGGCGTCCATGGGCAAGTTCCCTACCAGCGCGGCGTTCTCGATGCCGGGAATCGTCCTGGCGGCTGCGAGAAGCTCCGCCATCAAGGGCGGGGAGGATTCGCGCTGCGGGTATGCGAAGCCCGCCATCACGTTCTTTGGCTCGAGACCGAGAGGAACCGCCGAGAATCGCTGCAAGCTCCGCAAGAGGAGCCCGGTCCCGGTCGCCAGCAGCAGCGCGAGGGCGAGCTGGGCGACGACCAGGCTGTCGCGAACCCGGGAGCGGATTCCGCTCGACGTCGTGCCGATCCCTCCGTCTTTCAGAACCAGGAAGAGATTCGCGTGCAACGACTGCCAAGCGGACGCCGCACCAGCGAGCGCACCCGAGAGCAAAGATGCGATAAGCGCAAACGCTCCCATGCGCCAGTCGACGTGCAACTCGTGCAAGCGCGGGATCCCGGCCGGCGCGAGCGCGACTACGCCCTGCACGGCGAAGACGGCGAGGACGAGGCCGACCGCGCCGCCGGCAATGGCCAGAAGAAGTCCTTCCATCACGTGCTGCAGCGCAATCCTGTTTCGACCACCGCCTAGAGCTGCCCGGATGGCCAGGTCGCGGCCGCGCGCGGTCCCGCGCATGAGGAGGAGCGACGCCACGTTGGCGCAAGCGATGAGGAGCAGCAGGACGACTGCAGCGAATGCCGCCTTCAAGGCCGGCGCCGCATCTCCGGTCAAGGATCGTTGCAACGGTTCGACGGCGATGCCATAGCCGCTGGTGGCGCGCACGATGGAATCGATCTCCGCCCGGGCGGTCGCGGCGCTGACGTGAGGACGGAGCCGAGCGAATCCGTACAGGCCGTTCCTGGCGGCGGGCAGCGCCTGCTCGGGCCTGATGTCGAGCGGGAAAAAGAGCTCGGCCTTTTCGGCGCGCGGAAAGACGGCGCCCGCGGGGAGGACGCCGACGATCACAACCGGCACGTGCTGAATTTGAATCACGCGTCCAAGGACGGCGGGATCCGCGCCCAGGTCCCTTCGCCAGAACGCATCGCTGACGATCGCTACCTGTTCCCGGCCAGCGAGATCCTCGGCCGGCTCGAAGGCGCGGCCGCGCGAGGGGAAGATCCCCAACGTAGCAAAGATGCTGGCGCTCACGCTGGCCGTCCGGACGGTTCGGACTCCGGATGGCGAGGCAACGGTGTACCAGCTGGGATAGAGCGCGGCGATGGCCTCGACCGTCTTCGCGCGCTTTTCGAGCTCGAAGAATTCCACCGCCCCCATGGGCGCGCGCTGACCCGCGCCGTCGACCGAGACCAATTGGATCAGTCGATCCGGGGCGCTGTAGGGCAGGGGACGCAGCAGCGCCGTATCGACGATGCTGAAGATCGCGGTGCTGCTGCCTACGCCGATGGCCAGCGCCAGAACCGCGATCGCGGTGAAGCCTGGATCGCGCGCGAAGCTGCGCACGCCATGGCGCAGATCCGCGAGAAAGCCACGCATGCGCGGAGACTACATCGGGCTTCCCAGGCGCCAAGCGTTCGGTCGGCCCCTCCATCCGACTGGAGTCTGTGGCCGGTCCTGGAGGCGGATGGTATCGCCCAAAGGTCGGCGGGGTCAGGGGAGCGAAGGGGTGTGGGCGGGATGGCGCCGACCGATGCCGACAAGATTGCCCTGCTCGTCTCTGCGCTCGACCGTCTCATCCTGACGATGCAGTACGGCAAGTATCAGGACAAGATCGAAGCGCTTCTCGCGGCGGCAGAGGCAAAACGGGTCGCGCAGGTGACCGGGCCTCTTTCGGAAGCGGAAATCGCAGACGTGCGCGGGGCGCCCGCCGCGAACGAGGCGGCGATGGAGAAGCTCGTTCCGGTCTTCGCGCGCCTCGCAGAGGAGCTGCTGGACCTGCGCCGCCGGGATGCGGACCACGTCTTTCGCGAAAAGGTCCTCAACGACCGCATCCGTGAGTTCGAGCGGCAGAGCAAGCCGTCCTAGTCGGCTCGGTGATCGGTGAGCGCGCTCTTTAGGCCGGCGCTGCGGGGATGTACACGTGCCGCTCGATCTCGTTCGGCCGCGCCCTGGCCAACCTTACTTCTCTGTAAAAATTTACGCGGGACGGAAAACCTCAATCCTCTCAAGTACTTGACTTGATCGTCGTCAATCTTGGGGAAGGGCGCGGGTGGTAGGGTCTGCGCAAGTTCGATGACGCACCCGGAACGCGCATCGAGTTTGGCCGCATGCTCGGGAACGGCATGCCTTCGGGGGGTCGGAGTCACCATGCATTCCCTTGACGAGCAGGGCCGCAAACTCGCCATGCCCTAGCCCGTGGTGCCCGGCGCCGCCCGGTTGAGCGGCCTAGCAACATCGTTCGAATGGCGCCAGGGCGCCCGCCCCTTTCGGGCGCTCCTGGCGTCCCCTTGCCGAACAGGTCCAACCCTTCAAACGCGCTCAGTCGGGCGCCACAGGAACTCAATGAACCGGATCGGATTGTCGCTGAAGCGTTCGTACGTCTCGCTCGTCGCCCTGGCGATGGGCGCTGCTCTTCTCGTCGGCGGTGCGGCGCTCGCTGCTCCCGCCAGCTCGATTGTAATCCCGATCACCGGCATCGCCGGCGGCGCCGCTATGTCGGGAAAGGCGACCATCGAGACCACCCTGGTGAAGGACGAGCTCGGTGGCGCGCCGAGCGTGCTCGTGTCCATCCGCATCATCAACCTGACCGGCGTGGGCACCCACGCCTCGGGCGAGGCCGTCCTCGTGCGGCCGCTCGCGTCCTCGGACAAGGTCGAAATCGTGCTCGCGGTCGAGGGCCGCGATACCTCGAGCGCGACCGTCACGTTTGCACTCAGCCTCGACACGACGACTGGCGCTGCGCTCGGCGCAACGGCGTCGCTGCAGTAGTTCTGCCGATCACCCGACCGCGCCCCGGCCCGGTGCCGCGCCGCCGCTGGCGAGCAGGCCGGCGGCGCGGCCGAGGCCCGCGGCGACGGAAGTGAATGCGTCTCCTTCGCGTAGCCTTCCTTCTCCGAAGCGCTCGGCGAATGCCTGCCGCACGCTCGGAATCTTCGACGAGCCGCCGGTGAGGAAGACGGCGTCGGGAACGCGGCCGTGGGCCCTGGCGAGACAGCGGTCCACTGCGAGCAGCAACTCCGCGCGGAGCGGCGCCGTCCAGCGCTCGAACTCGGCGCGGGTGACGCTCGCCTCGATGTCGATGTCCGCCTCGTGGAACGAGATTCTGGCCTGGTCGCCGTCGCTCAGGATCCGCTTCGCCTCCTCCACCACGCGGTAGAGGTGGAAAGCGAGGTTCTCCTCGGCGAGCGTGACCAGGTTCTGGAGCTCGCGCGGCTTGTCGCTCGTCTTCACCGCGCTCTGCAGGAATTCCAGGTTCGACTTCTCGCGCAGCATCGACAGCTCGTGCCAGGCGAGCAGCTTTCGCGTCATCCAGTGCGGAAGCTCAGTCCGCCTGAAGAGCGTCGCGTAGGTCGAACCGGCCCCAAAGAGGGGGAGGAGGCGGTGCTCGACGATGGCCGCGTCGAATCGATCGCCGCCGACGTAGACGCCGCTCGAGGCGATGACGTCGTCGCGCCGGTCGAGGGCGTGGCGGCGCGAGGGACCGAGCCGCATGAGCGTGAAGTCGCTGGTGCCGGCGCCGAAGTCGCCGACCAGGACGACCTCGTCGCGGTCGAGCGATTCCTCGTAGCGGAGGGCGGCGGCGATGGGCTCGATGACGAACACGGGATGGGGAAATCCCGCCAGTCCGGCCGCGGTCGCGAGGCGCGTCTGTGCGAGCGCATCCTTTTCCGGGTCGGGCGAGAAGACGGCGGGGCGGCCGAAGACGGTGTGCGTGAGCGCCCCCGAAACCGCGCGTTCGACCGATTCGCGGATCTTGCCGAGGAGGACCGCGATCAATTGCTCGAGCCTCCACGTCTTGCGGCGGATCTCGGTGTGGGTGAAGGCGGTCGAGGGCAGGAAGGTCTTGATCGACTGCAAGAAGCGCCCCTCGAAGTCGCGCAGATAGCTCTCGATGGCGGCCTCGCCGGCGAGGATTCCGGTGGAACCGTCGGGAAAGAAGAGGACGCTGCGCAACAGGCGCATGTCGGTCGCGCGCTCATCGATGGCGAGGACCCGTGCCGGCTCGTCACCAGCGCCCGGAATCGCTGCCGCGCTATTGCTGGTACCGAAATCGATGCCGACGGCGCTCACGGCGAAGAGCTATAGCGCGGCGCCGTCGGTTTTCGGCCGTTATAACTGCCCTCATGGATCCCTATATGAACAAGACCGCCTCGCTCCTGCGCGAAGGGAAGGGCAAGCTCGATCGCCTCTCGATCGTGCTCCGCTCGCCGGCGCCGGAAGAGACGGCCCTGGCTCGCAGGCGGAGGTTGCAGAAGGCCGAGGCGCACTATGCGGAGGTGCGCCGGCACTTCGAGACGCTTCGCGCCGGCGCGACCGAGGGGATCGCCGAGCTCAAGATCGCCCTGGAAAAGGCATGGGACTCTTTCCAGTCCGAGGTGGGCGGGAAGGCCTGAGCTAGGATGATGCGATGGATTCCGATCCTCGCATCGCCGAGGCGCTCGCCGGCGTGTCCGCGGCCACGCTGACCACCATCCTGCTCAAGAAGGGCCTGCGCAACGTCTGGATGCGCGGTACCCGCCCAATCAAGGCGGGTCAAGAGCGGCGGGTGGGGCGCGCGTTCACGCTGCGTTTCGTTCCCGCGCGCGAGGACCTCGCCACACCGGAGTCGTGGTCGTCGCCACGCTCCACGCGGGCGGCCATCGAGAGCATGCCGGAGGGATGCATCGCGGTGGTCGACGCGATGGGCGTCACCGATGCCGGAATCTTCGGCGACATCCTCTGCGCGCGGATGAAAAAGCGCGGCGCCGCCGGTCTCGTGACGGACGGTGTCGTCCGCGATGTCGCGGGCGTCCTCGCCACGAACCTTCCTGTCTGGTGCAGCGGCATCGCCGCGCCGCCTTCCGTGGCGGGACTCACGTTCGTGGGCTGGCAGGAGCCGATCGGCTGCGGAGGGGTCGCCGTCTTTCCCGACGACCTCGTGGTCGCCGACGACGACGGCGCGGTGGTGGTTCCCGCGAAGCTCGTCGAAGAGGTGCTGTCGACGGCTCCGGAGCAGGAGCGGATGGAGGCGTGGATCATGGAGGAAGTGGACCGGGGCATTCCCCTTCCCGGGCTCTACCCGATGAACGCCGAGACCAAGGCCCGGTACGAGGCGGCGAAAAAGAAGGGCTGATAGAACTCGCCCATGGCCATCCCGGCAGCCCAGCTAGAACAGCATCGGAAGGCCCTCACCGGCCACTGTTACCGGATGATGGGATCGGCGGTCGACGCCGACGACGCGGTCCAGGAGACCATCGTTCGTGCCTGGCGCAGCCTCGACCGGTTCGACGGCCGCGCTTCGCTGCGTACCTGGCTGCACCGCATCGCGACCAACGTGTGCCTCGATCTGCTTGCCGACCGCTCGCGGCGGGCGCGCCCGATCGAGTCGGGTACTGCGGGTACAGCGGACGACGCGCTGGAAACGATGCCGCGGACGCACTGGCTCGAGCCCGTGCCCGACGCGCGCACGGTTCCGGCGGACGCCGATCCGGCGGAAGCGGTGGCGCTCCGGCAGAGCATCCGCCTGGCCTTCGTCGCCGCGCTCCAGCATCTGCCGCCGAAGCAGCGCGCGGCGCTTCTCCTCACCGAGGTGGTGGGTTGCTCGGCCGCCGAGGTGGCCGAGACGCTCGATACCTCCGTCGCGTCGGTGAACAGCGCCCTGCAACGGGCGCGGGCGACGCTCGCCGAGCGCAACATCGCCGAGGCACCTTCCACCGAGCTTTCCGAGGAGCAGAAGAAGCTGGTCGATAGCTACGTCGAGGCGTTCCTACGCTACGACGTCGACGCGCTGGTCGGCCTCCTCCACCGCGATGCGACGCTCTCCATGCCGCCGTACACGCTCTGGCTACGCGGCCATGACGTCATCCGCAAGTGGCTGGTTGGACCCGGGTCAGGGTGCCGGGGGTCGCGACTCATCCCGACGGCGGCGTGCGGTTCGCCTGCCTTCGCCCAGTACCGGCCCGGGGCTCCCGGTGGAGGCCCCGGTTACCACCCCTGGGCGCTCATCGTCCTCGAACTGGCCGGCGACCGGATCGCGGGATGGAACGCGTTCCTCGATACGGAGACCATCTTCCCGCTCTTCGGCATGCCCCGGGAGCTGCCCGCGTAGTCTCTTTCGCGGCACCGATGATTTTTGACCGGCGCGTCGGTCCAACCCTCGAACCCATTTCGAGGGAGACCCAAGATGAACGCAGCCTATGTGGCGACCAGCCCCTCCGTTCCGGCTCCGAGCACCCAGAAGGCGCGGCGCGCGGGATACGTCCTGAGCGGCCTCGCCGTTCTCTTCCTGCTGTTCGACGCAACGATGAAGGTCCTCCAGCTTCCCGCGGCAGTTGAGGGAACCGTGAAGCTCGGGTATCCCCCAGGCGTCCTCCTCGGCCTGGGAATCGTCCAGCTCGCCTGCCTCGCCGTCTATCTCGTCCCGCGAACCTCGGTGCTCGGCGCGGTGCTGTGGACGGGCTATCTCGGCGGCGCCGTCGCGACCCACGTTCGCGTGGGAGACCCGCTCTTCAGCCACGTGCTCTTCCCCGTATACGTCGCGGCGTTGCTCTGGGGCGGTTTGTGGCTGCGTGACGCGCGGCTTCGCGCCGTCCTCCCGGTACGCAAGACCAACTGAATCGGAAGGAGCAAACCATGTCTCGCAAACTGTTCTTGAACCTTGCCGTGCGCGATCTGAACAAGTCGATGGAGTTCTTCTCCAAGCTCGGGTTCGAGTTCGACAGGAGATTCACCGACGAGAAGGCAGCCTGCATGATCGTCAGCGGCGAGGCGTTCGTGATGCTGCTCTCGGAACCGTTCTTCAAGACGTTCACCAAGCGGGAGATCTGCGACACCGCTACCCACACCGAGGGGCTCTTCGCGCTGTCGTGCGCGAGTCGAGCGGAGGTGGACGAAATGGTGCAGAAGGCCGTCGCGGCCGGCGGCAAGCACGCCGCCGATGCCCAGGATCACGGCTTCATGTACGGCTGGAGCTTCTACGATCCCGACGGGCATCACTGGGAAGTGCTGTGGATGGACCCCAAGGCGTTGCAGTGATTTCGCGGAGGGCGGTCCCGGATCATCGTTCCTCGGCGAGATCGAGGAACTGACGTCTTGTATTGGCCCCGCGAGGCTCCACAGCGAGCGATTTCAACGTGTGGCTTGCTGGCCCGACGCCATCGGCATTGGGCGGGTTCGCGGAGCTCGTCGACGATCGGTGGGACTACGTTGCATTCTGATTGGACGCCGAGGGCGAGCCGGCGAGCGCGCCTTCGACCTCGGCGGCGAACTCCGGCGAGTGGACGACCGCCGAGCACCCGGAGTCCTCCAGGATGATCCAATAATCGACGGCGCGAAGGATGGCGAAGCGTTGATGCTGCTCTCCGGCCTTCGTGGCCGAGCTGGCAGGATGCGGCGAAGGGTGGGGCGGGCAGGCCTGTCGGCGGAGCGTTAGAGAGGAGCCAGACAGGATGCGCTCCTGCGCATCCGCGGCGCTGGCGAACGGGTCGTCGCTTCGCCGGCAGGCCTGCCCGCCTCCGCCCAGGCACATCCCCAATCACATGTTTCGCGGACTTGGGCACCGCGGCTGCGCAGGGACCTGCGCAGCCGCGTGCACCGGTGCGTAAACGACCTCGCGCTACTTCTGCCTCGGCAACGGCTGCAGGATCGCGATCGACGCGCCCGCCGGATCGGTGAAGACGGCGAAGCGTCCGACGCCGGGGATGTCTGCCGGATCGACGCACATGGTCGCGCCAAGCCTGCGCGCACGGCCGGCCGTCGCGTCGGTGTCGCTGGTCAGGACGTACGGGAGCCAGTTGGCCGCCCCCGGGGCACCGTCACCGAACACGCCGCCGCGCTCGACGCCCCCTCGGGAGAGGATGTGATACGTCTGCGAAGGACCCATCTGCTGCGAGCGGTGCGAGAAGCCGAGGACCTTCTCGTAGAAGGAGAGCGCCCCGGCGGGGTCGCTGGTATGGAGCTCGTTCCAGCAGAACGAACCGGGCGGCGCGTCCGGCGAGTCGGGCGGATCGCCGGCGTTGCTCTTGAAGGGGCAGATCTCGCCGCCTTGTGGATCGGCAATGCGCGCCGTGCGCCCCACGGTGGGAATGTCATGGGGCGGCTCGACGATCCGGCCTCCATTAGCCGCGGCGGCCTTCGCGGTGGCGTCGACGTCCTGCACCGAGACGTACGAGATCCAGTGGGACCGCTGCCCGGGCTTCGGGGTGGCGTAGCCGCCAATCATCGTTTCGAGGTTGTCGCCTCTCAGGATCATGTCGTAGGTGCTCGGGCCCATCGGGAACGATGCCACCTTCCAGCCCATCACCTCGCCGTAGAAGGCCTGCGCCTTCCGGGGCTCGTTGGAGAAGTGCTCGAACCAGACGAACTTTCCAGGGATTGGTTTCAGATCGGGCATGCGGGACTCCTTTCTTGGCAGGATGGACTCCCGGAGCCCGCGAAATTCATCGGTCCGTGGTTGGTCCCCATGCTTGCCCTGCGTTCGAGCGCAGGCGGTAACGCTGGATCTTCCCCGTGGCCGTCTTCGGCAGCTCGCCAGTGAAATGCACCCGGCGCGGGAACTTGTACGGGGCGAGCTGGCTCTTGCAGTGCTCCATCAACTCGGCGGCCAGGACCTCTGACGGAGCGACGCCGTCGCGCAGGATCACCCAGGCTTCCGGTTTGATCAGGCCGCTCGCGTCCGGGATCCCCGCCACCGCAGCTTCGAGAACAGATGGATGGGCGACGAGCCGGGACTCGATCTCGATGGGCGAGCACCACATCCCGCCCACCTTGATCATGTCGTCGCTGCGGCCGCAGTGGTGGTAGTAGCCGTCCTCGTCGCGGAAATACGTGTCGCCGGTGTCGAGCCAGTCGCCGAGCATCGTCTGCGCGGTCTTCTCGGGATTGTTCCAGTACTCGACCGCCGTCGAGGCGCCCTTCACGTGCAACCGCCCTTGTTCGCCCACCGCCGCTTCGCCGCCGCCGGGAGCGACGATGCGAACCTCGTACCCGGGAACCGGCCGGCCGCTCGTCCCCGGCCGGACGTCGTCGGGCCGGTTGGAGAGGAAGGTGTTCAACGCTTCGGTCGAGCCCAGGCCGTCGAGAACGGTGAGACCGGTGCGCGCCTTCCAGCGACGGAAGATCTCCGCCGGCAGCGGCTCACCGGCCGACACGCACAGACGCAGGGACGAGAGATCGGGGCGCGCGGTTTCGAGTACCTGCAACTGGGAGGCGTAGAGAGTGGGGACTCCGAAGTACAGCGTTGGCCGGAAGCGCTCGATCGTCTCGAGCGTGTTCTGCGCCGTCGGACGCGCGTCGAGCAGCACCGAGGTGGCCCCTGCCCAGAGGGGAAAGGTCATCGCGTTGCCGAGGCCGTAGGCGAAGAAGAGCTTGGCGGCGGAGAAGATGACTTCGTCCTCGCTCACGGAGAGCACGCCGCGCCCGAACAGCTCGCTCGTGACCACCATGTCCCGGTGGCGATGGACCGTGCCCTTGGGGCGGCCGGTGGAGCCCGAGGTGTAGAGCCAGAAGCAGGGCGCGCTCGCGTCGGCCGGGACGGCGTCGAGTTGTGCCGGCGCAGCGGCAAGGAGGGCGCGCAACGACCGCTCTCCGCCCTCCACGGGCAGCGCCACTTCCGGACGTGCGCTGGCGAGCGCGCCTTCGACCTCGGTGGCGAATTCCCGCGAGTAGACGAGCCCGGAGCAACCGGAGTCCTCCAGGATGATCCGATAATCCGCGGCGCGAAGGATGACGTTGAGCGGCACCGGGACGATGCCCGCCTTGATGGCGCCCCAGAAGAGGTAGAAAAACTCGGGGCAGTCCTTCACCACCATGAGCAAGCGCTGGCCCCGGCGCAGCCCCAGGCGCAACAGCGCGTTGCCGCATCGATTCACCTTCTCGGCGAGCGTGGCGTAGCTGACTTCGCCGCCGCGGAAGCGGATGGCGACTTTTGCGCCGCGTCCTTCGGGAACGTGCCGGTCGATGAACGGCACAGCGACGTTGAAGCCGGGCGCGAAGGAGAGGGAGGAGGGCAATCGCGAGCGATCCACGCTGACCCCCGGATCGATCATGGGAGCAGATTGCGGAGCGCGCGCGCCGCGAACTCGCGAGCGGCCTGCTTGCGCCAGCTCATGCTGAAATCGGTGTTCTGGAGAGGCCTCGCGACGTGGGCGATCGATTCCGCGGCCTCGCGCAGGACGTCCTCGTCCGTGAGCTTGCGGCCCGCGAGGAATGCAACGGCCTCCGCGGCGTTGGTCGGCCGAGAACCCGTGCCGCTCAGGAAGATGCGCGCCTCCTCGACCGTTCCGTCGGCTCGCAGCCGCGCGCTCGCCGCGATCCCCAGGACGGGAAAATCGAAGGAGCCGCGCCGGCGCAGCTTCACGTAGGTGGAGCGCGCGTCCGGCGTCGGTTTCTGCAAGTGCACCGCGGAGAGGATCTCGCCCGGCTTCTTGGTCAGATGCTCGATGCCGTCGTCGGCGAACAGATCCTCGACCGGTATGCGCCGCTCGCCTTGCGCCGAAACGAGGGTGACTTCCGCGCCGAGCGCGCAAAGTACCGGAGCCGTGTCCGTCGAGGTGACCGCCCAGCAGCGTGGCGAGCCGGGCGCCACCCAGCAAATCTCGCCGTCCTTCTTCATGCAGTAACCGATCGCGGCCCGCCATTCGGGCCCCTGGTCGTAATAGCTGCACCGGGTGTCGAGGCAGAGGTTCCCACCCAGGGTGCCCATGTTGCGCAAGGGCGGCGTGGCGACGGACGCGGCGGCTTGGGCGAGCGCGGGCCAGTTGGCAGCGATTGCGGAGTCGTGCTCGATCTCGGAAAGCCGCGTGAGCGCACCGAGCGTCATTCCACTGCCGGGATCGCCCGAACGTGCGCGGAGCGCGCGAATCTCGCGTAGCCCCACCAGCGTGGCGGGTGTCTGCTGGCGGCGTTTCATGTTCGGCAGCAAGTCGGTGCCGCCGGCGAGAACGGAAGCCTGGGTGCCCAGATCAGCCAGCGCCGCGGCCGCCTCGGACAACTTGCGGGGCGCGAGATAGCGGAAGCGGGGAAGGCGCATCATGGCTTCGCCACCTCCGCTCTCCGTCGCTCCGGTCGCTCCCGCCGCTTGGGCTCGTTGATCGCGTTCCCGTCGCCGCCCTCCCACGGCGGAGGTACGATGAGCGCCTCCGGCCATGAAACGGCAGGAAACTTGCTCGGACCAAACCGCGCCGACGAGGAGCGCAGGGCCGCCAGGACTTTTTCCGGCGTGATGGGCACTTCGTCGACCCGCACGCGGACTGCATCGTAGACGGCGTTGGCGAGCGCCGGTGGAACGGGCAAGAGCGGGCCCTGGCCGACTTCCTTGGCGCCGAACGGTCCATTCGGCTCGGGATTCTCGATGAGGATGGTCTCGACCGCGGGCATGTCGAGCGTGGCGAGGCTCTTGTACTCGAGCATCGAAGGCGTCTGGTGGACGAGCGCGCCGGAGAGCCGCGGTGGAAGGCGCCGGAAGGCCTGCTCCTCCATCAGCGCCTCGCCGAGCGCCATGTAGACCGAGCCTTCCACCTGACCGCGCACGAGCACCGGGTTGATGGCACGCCCGATGTCGTGGGCGATCCATACCTTTTCGACCCGGACGATGCCGGTGGACTCCTCGACCGCGACCTCGATGACCGCCGCCGAGTAGGAGTACGACGGCGACGGACCGACGCCCGCGCCCTTGTAATGGCCGGGTGCCTTCGGGGGCCGATAGCTTCCGATTGTCCCCACCGTCCCGCCCTTTGCCTCGGCGCGCTGCACGGCTTCGGCGAAGGAAATCCCTTTTTCAGGATCGCTGGCGTCGAAGACACGGCTTCCGCCGAAGGCGATGCGCTCGAGCGGAATGCCGAGACCCGCCGCATCGGCCAGCCGGTCGCGAGCCCGCTGCGCCGCTTCGACAGCGGCGTTTCCCATCATCAGCGTGACCCGCGAGCTGTAGCTGCCGAGGTCGACGGGTCCCAGGGCGGTGTCGCCGGTGACCACTTTCACGTCGAGGATGTCGATGCCGAGCACCTCGGCGACGAGCGCCGCGAGCACGTTGTCGGATCCCTGTCCGACCTCGGCGGCGCCGCAGAAGGCGGTGACGCTGCCGCTCCGATCGAGCAGCAACTGGACCCCGCTGTGCGGCATCTCGTTCCAGTAGATGGGCAGGCCCGCGCCGCACAGGTAGGACGACGCGGCGATGCCGAGCCCGCGCCCGCGACCCAGCTTGCGGAAGCGCTCCTTCCAGCCCGACGCGGCCACCACCGCCTCGACGCAGGGAACGAGCCCGATGGTGCGGACCTTGAGCCAGTTGGCGGTGAGGCTGCCCTCGGCGAGGGCGTTGTCGATGCGCCACTGGGCGGGATCGAGGCCGAGCTTTTCGCAAATCTTGTCGATGTGGACTTCGAGACCGAACCGCGGCTGGGGCGTTCCGTGGCCCCGCTTGGGTCCGCAGGGCGGCTTGTTGGTAAAGGTGCGACAGCCGCGGAACCGGTAGCGGTCGATCCGGTAGGTCACTGTCTCCAGCGCGCCGGTATAGAAGGTCGAGGCGACGCCGTAGCTCCCGTAGGCGCCGCCGTCGAGGAGCGTCTCGATCGAGTGCCCAACGATGTGGCCGGCGCGATCCACGCCGGTGCGCATGTGCATCAACACCGGATGCCGGCCGCGATGGCAGTAGAAGACTTCCTCGCGCGTGAGGGCGATCTTCACGGGCCGCCCGGTGATCATGGCGGCTTTCGCGGCGACGATCTCGTGGTTGAAGGGGTCGGTCTTTCCGCCGAAACCGCCGCCCTGCGGTGGAGCGATGACGCGGATCCGCGAGGCAGGAACTCCGAGCACCTTGGCGGCGGCGCGGTGCACGTAGTGGGGCGTCTGCGTGCTGGAGACGATCGTCAAGCGCTCGTCGGTGCCGAGGTAGGCGAGCGCGGCGTGCTGCTCGAGCGCGAGATGGGTGTTGCCCTGGTAGAAGAACCAGTCCTCGACGACCAGATGCGCGGAGGCGAGCGCCGCGGGGACGTCGCCGAAATCGAAAGCCACCGCTTTGTGGACGTTGCCCCCATCGCCGTAGTCGTGGATGCGCGGCTCGGGAACGCGCAGCGCTTCCTCGGGCGAGGCGATGGTCGTCAGCGGCTCGTAAGTCACTCCGATGAGCGCGGCCGCCTCCTCGGCGATCAATTCCTCCGTAGCCACCACCGCCGCCACCGGATCGCCGACGAAGCGCACCTTGTCGAGGCACAGCGCGTGCTCGTCTTGCGAGACGGGAAGGATGCCGAAGGGGACGGGGAAGTCCTTGCCAGTGAGGACGGCACGCACGCCGTCGACGGCGAGCGCCCTGGAAACGTCGATGGCCGCGATGCGCGCGTGCGGCACGGTTGAACGGGAGAGCTTGAGGTACAGCATGCCCGGCATCGCGAAGTCGTCCGCGAAACGGGTGTCGCCGGTGACCTTGCCCAGCGCGTCGACGCGCCGGAGCGGTTTCCCGAGCACGTTGAAGGGGCGAGGATCACTACCGGCCATTGGTCGATCCCCGGTGGACGGAGGGAAGAAGCGGCGCAGGAGCAGGCTCGCCGCGCAGCGTGCGGCCAGCGGCTTCGACGGCGTCGAAGATCTGGAGGTAGCCGGTGCAGCGGCAGATCTGGCCCGAGAGCGCCTCGGCGATCTCGCCCCGCGTCGCGCGCGGATTGCGATCGAGGAGCCACTTCGCCGCGACCAGCATCCCGGGCGTGCAATAGCCGCACTGCGCGGCGCCATGGTCGGCGAAACATTGCTGCAGCGGGTGGAGCTCGGGACCCTGGCGCAGGCCCTCGACGGTGGTCGCGCTTCGTCCGGGGCACTCCACGGCGGCGACCAGGCAGGAGAGAACCAGCTCGCCATCGAGGATCACGGCGCAGGCCCCGCATTCACCGAGCTCGCAGCCGTGCTTGGTGCCCGTCAAGCCGAGGTCTTCCCGCAGCACCTCGAGGAGCGTCTTGTAGGACTCGACGACGAGATCACGCGGCTCGCCGTTGACGGTGAAGGCGAGCCGCAGCTTCTCGCGCGACGGCGTGGTGAGCGGGACGAGATCCATCGAGGAAAACAAGTACCCGAATACGCTCCCTGGCGGAAGCGCGCGGGAAGCTACAGGCGCAGCGACATGCAGCTCAGCCCGCCGTCCATCTTGCGCGCCTCGCTGACGTCCAGCTCGACGACCGGCAATCCCGTTTGCCCGAGCTTGTCGCGGGCGGCGGGGAAGCCAGCAGGCGAAAGAAGCGTGCCGTTCACGAGTAGCGTGTTGCAGGCCGCCTCGTCGCCGGGGTCGACCACGATGCGGCGATATCCGCGCAGCTCGGGAACGTTTGCGAAGCGCTCGCTGACGAGGAGCGTGTCGCCCCCGACCGAGCTGACGCTCGACTTGAGATGCAATCCGGCGGCGACCGGCACCGTGCGCACGCGGTAACCATGCGGCTCCAGGAACCGCGCCAGCTGCGCCGCCCCTTCGGCGTTGGTGCGGGCGGAGATGCCGACGAAGACGGCGCGATCGACGACGAGGACGTCGCCGCCATCGAGGGTCGCGGGCTCCTTCAAGCGGACGATCTCGCGGTGACGGGCGATCACAGAAACGATCGGGTGGACTTCTTCTCGGCGGGCGGGCGCGCCGGGCCGCGCGATCACCGCAAGCTCCGGCACGATCACCGCCACGTCCTCGATGAAGTACGCATCGGGTAAACCAGGCAGCGGGTCGAGAACATCGACGGCGAGGCCCAGCGCGCGAAGGGTCGTCGCGTACGCCGCATGCTGGACGAGCATTCTGGCGTGATCGGGCGCGCCGAGTCCCGAGGTAGTGATGCCTGCGGCGAAATCGACGCCGGGACGACGGAGGATCGCTCGGGTCAGCACGCCGGCAATCTATCCGCTTCCGGGGTCTCCGCGCGCGAGCATCGTCAGTCCGTACTCGATGGAGTCGGCCAGCGCCCGCCAGCTCGCCTCGATGATGTTGGTGCTGGCCCCGACGGTTCGAAACCGGACGCCATCGCGCTGGGTCTCGATCAGCACCCGCGTGATCGCAGCCGTGCCCGCGCTGCCCTCCAGGATTCGCACCTTGTAGTCGGTGAGCCGGAGCTGGGCGACGGCCGGGTACCGGGTGACGAGCGCCTTGCGCAGCGCCGTGTCCAGCGCATTGACCGGACCGTCGCCTTCCGCCGCCGTGTGCTGGACCTCGCCGTCCACGCGTACCTTCACCATCGCCTCGGCGAAGATGCCGCGTCCGGCGCGATGCTCCACGTTGACGAGGAAGTCGACCAGCTCGAAGGGAGCGCGATAGCCGGGCTCCTTGCGCTTCATCATGATGGCGACGGACGCCTCGGCTGCCTCGAAGGAGAACCCCTTCGCCTCGAGCGCCTTGATCTGGTCGAGGACATCGCCGGTAGCGGCAGTCGCAAGGCCGTACTCCTCGGCCTTGGCGAGCAGGTTGCCGCGGCCCGACAGCTCGCTCACCACCACGCGCATCTCGTTGCCGACCAGGTCCGGGTCCACGTGCTGGTACGATTTCGAAGTCCTGCGCATCGCCGAGACGTGGATGCCGCCCTTGTGCGCGAAGGCCGACCTGCCCACGTAGGGAAGGTGCTCGTCGGGGGCCAGGTTCACGACCTCCGCCACCAGCCGCGAAAGCTCGGACAGCTTGCGCAGCTCACCCTCGGCGACGCAGCGAACGTCGAGCTTCAACTCGAGGTCTCCGATGATCGAGACGAGGTTGGCGTTCCCGCAGCGCTCGCCGTAGCCGTTGATGGTCCCTTGCACCTGCGTCGCACCCTCGATGACCGCGGCCAGCGAATTGGCGACGGCGCACTCCGTGTCGTTGTGGGCGTGGATCCCGAGGGGATGCCCGAGCGCGAGGCGCACGGCGCGGACCGCTTCGCCGATCTGCCATGGCAGCGAGCCGCCGTTGGTGTCGCAGAGCACGAGCGTCTCGGCGCCGCCGCGGATGGCTGCGCGCAGCGTTTCGAGCGCGTACGCCGGGTCGGCGCGATAGCCATCGAAGAAATGCTCCGCATCGTAGATGACGCGGCGGCCGTGCTCGCGCAGGTAGCCGACGCTTTCGGTGATGACGCGGAGGTTCTCCTCCAGGCTGGTGCGCAGCACCTCCTGCACGTGCAGCTGGGAGGTCTTGCCCACCACCGTGCAGACGGTGGTGCGTGCGTCGAGCAGGGCGCGGATGTTCGCGTCGTCGGCGGGCGCGCTCCCCACCCGGCAGGTCGAACCGAAGGCCGTGACGACCGCGCGTTGCCAGACCATTTCGCGCGCGCGCTCGAAGAATTCCGCATCCTTCGGATTCGATCCCGGCCAGCCCCCTTCGATGAAGGCGACCCCGAGCTCGTCGAGGCGCCGCGCGATGCGCAGCTTGTCGGCGCATGAAAGCGAGATTCCTTCGCGCTGCGCACCGTCGCGCAACGTCGTGTCGTACAGGTCGACCCGGGCGGCGCTCATCGGCGTGCCTCCAGGACCTTCTGCAACGCCGCCTTCACCGCCGCGACGTTCGGGGCGAGCTCGATGGGGCGGTTGCGATGAACGCCCTCGAAGCCGAGCTTCCCCTCGTGATAGCCGACCTTGAAGTCGGTGAACTTGAGACCGTTTGCGGTGGAGATCACGACCACGCGATCCGTGCGAGCGATCTTCTTCGCCTGCACCAGCTTGATCAGGACGGCCAGCGCCACGCCGGTATGCGGATCGTTGTACATGCCGGTGCGATCGCCGAGGGCGGCGGCGTCCGCGAGCTCCCGCTCGGTGGCGTCGAGCACCATGCCGTCGAATTGCCGCAGCGTCCGGATTGCCTTGGCCATGCTCACCGGGTTGCCGATCTGGATCGCGCTCGCCAGCGTCGTCTCCGCTTGCATCGGCTCCACCACCTCGAAGTTCTTGAGGTACGCGCGGTAGAGGGGATTGGCGCGCTGCGCCTGCGCCACCACGATGCGTGGCAGGCGATCGATGAGCCCGAGGTCCTTCATCATCGTGAGCCCGCTGCCGAGGGCGGAGACGTTTCCCAGGTTGCCGCCGGGGATGACGATGACGTCGGGCACATGCCAGTCGAACTGCTGCACGATCTCGATGCCCACCGTCTTCTGCCCCTCGATGCGGAGGGAGTTCATCGAGTTGGCGAGGTAGATGGTCTCGTCTTCGGTGATTTCCTGCACCACCCGCATGCAGCCGTCGAAATCGGTGTCGAGGGAGAGCACCAGCGCGCCGTTGGCGAGCGGCTGTGCGAGCTGGGCGGTGGAGATCTTTCCCCGTGGCAGAAGCACGATTGCGGGAATGCCGGCGGCGGCGCAGTAGACGGCGAGCGCCGCGGAGGTGTCGCCGGTCGAGGCGCAAGCGACCGCCTGCAGCGGGGCGCCCTCGGCGATCATCTGCCGGACCATCGAGACCAGCACCGTCATCCCGAGGTCCTTGAAGGACCCGCTGTGCGAGTTGCCGCACAGCTTCACCCACAGATCGTCGAGGCCGATCTGCTTGCCGAGCCGTTCCGCCCAGAAGAGGTTGGTATCGCCTTCGTAGAGCGAGACGATGTTGGCGTCGTCGATGTCGGGGAGGACCCATTCCTTCTTTCCCCAGACGCCGGACCCGTACGGCCACTGGGTGGACTTGTAGCGCTGCTGGAAGAGCTTCTTCCATTCGCTGGCGTCGCGGCGCCGCAATTCCTGCATGTCGTGCTGGACTTCGAGCAGCGAGCGGCAAGCCTTGCAGCGGTAGATGATCGAGTTGATCGGGTAGCGCGCCCGGCATTCGATGCACTGGAACCAGGTCTTCGGCGGCTTCCCTTGCTGCATCGCTTCCACCTCTGGATAGACGCTACTGCTCGGACTCTCGATCCTGCAATTCCTGCCAGCGTGCGTAGAGCCGCTCCGCTTCCGCGCTGCTCCGTTCCAGCTCGCGCTGCAAGTCCGGAACCCGCTGGGGTTCGCGGGCATAGGTCTGCGGATCCGACAATTTCGTCTCCGCCGCCGCCTTCGCCGCCTCCGCCGCCTCGATGAGCGACTCCATGCTCTCGAGCTCGCGCTGCTCCTTGAAGGAAAGCTTGCCGGGCTTGCGCGGTCTGGGACGCCTCGCTTCCCGCGCGGGCTTCCCGGCGATCGCCGCGGCGGCCGGCGAGGGGCGCAGCGTCGCGTACGTCTCGTAATTCCCGGGGTAGCGCACGGCGTGTCCCTCGCCGTCGAAAGCGAGGATCGAGGTCGCGACCTTGTCGAGGAAATATCGATCGTGCGTGACGAGCAGCACGCTGCCGCCGTACTGGAGCAGAAGCTGCTCGAGCACGTTGAGCGTGACGAGGTCGAGATCGTTGGTCGGCTCGTCCAGCACGAGCACGTTGGCCCCTTGCAGGAAGAGCCGCGCGAGCAACAGCCGGTTGCGCTCGCCGCCCGAGAGCGCCTTCACCTGCATCTTCTGCATCGGAACCGGGAAGAGCAGGTCGTCGAGGTAATCGCGGAGCGCGATCCGCTTGCCCGACAGCTCGACGAAGTCCTCGCTCTGGCGGACGTCGCCGCGAATGCGCTCGCCCAGGGCGGATTCGTAGACGCTCCACTCCGGATCGAGCTGTGCGCGCTGCTGGTCGTAGTAGGCGGCGCGGGTGTTCTTGCCGATGACCACGTTGCCTTCGTCCGGCGGCAGCTCGCCGAGGAGCACCCGCAAGAAGGTGGTCTTCCCCGCGCCGTTGCGGCCGACGATTCCGATACGTTCGCCGCGCTGGAGGATGAGGTCCACATCTTCGATGATCCGGCGGCCGTCGAACGACTTGCCGACGCCGGTCGCCTCGATGACGGTGTGTCCGAGCCGCGGCACGGCGGCGGTCTGCAGCGCGGCGGTCTGTGCCCGCGCGTAACCCTTCTCGCTCATGAGCTTCCGCGCGCGCTCGATGCGCGCCTTGCTCTTCGTCCGCCGCGCCTCCGGCGCCCGGCGCAGCCACGCCACCTCCTGCGCGATCCAGCGCTCGCGCTTGTGCGCCTGCAGCGCCGCCTGCTCGCGCTGCGCCGCCTTCGCTTCCAGGAAGGCCTGGTAGTTGCCGGGATAGGAGGCGAGACCCTCCCCGGGGTCGATCTCCACGATCCGATCGACGAGATCGTCGAGGAAGTAGCGATCGTGCGTGACGAGCAGGAGCGCTCCCTGCAGCCTGTCCAGCTCCTCTTCGAGCCAATCGACCGTGTCCGCGTCGAGATGGTTGGTCGGTTCGTCGAGGAGAAGCAGATCCGGTTTCGTGAGCAGCGCCCGCGCCACCGCGACGCGCTTGCGCGTGCCGCCGGAAAGCTCCTGGAGGGGACGCTCCCATTCCTTCACGCCGAGCCGGTCGAGGAGGGTGCGGGCCTCGTGAGAGGTGTCCCACCCGCCGAGCTGATCGATCCGGTGCGACAGCTCCGCGAGCTGCGCGAGCTCGCGCTCGCCGGCCGGCGCCCGTTCGAGCTTCCGGCTGAGCTCGTTGTGGGCCACGAGCGCATCGCGCAGCGCGGGTCTCGCCGCGGACAGCTCCGCTTCGACGGTGGCACCCGGCGGGAACTCCGGCTCCTGGGCGAGGTAAGTGACCGCAGCGCCGCGCCGGAGTTGCAGCTCCCCGCTCTCCGGGGCCATGGCGCCGGCGAGGATCTTCATCAACGAGGATTTGCCCGAGCCGTTGACGCCGATGAGCCCGACGCGCTCGCCTTCCTCGATGACCAGCTCGAGGTCGCGGAAGACGGTCCTGCTGCCGAAGGAGAGGGACAGCGAGGCGGCGCGAAGGAGCGTCATCTGCCCGGGAACCTAGACCGAAACGTTGCGCCGGGTCGCGGCAGCGCCGTTCTAGCTCCGGGTCACCACGAACATGAAGCAGCCGTACGCCACGTTCCGGCTATGGAGCTGTACGGCCTCGGGATCCTGCAGCAAACGCGCGATCTCGGCTTCCGCGTTGGTGCCCTGGTGGACGACGGCATCGCGGATCCAGCCCCGGCGATCGTAAGCGCGCAGCACTTGCCGCTTCTTGCGCCAATCGGCCGGGTACTCGCCGGAGGCCTGCCTGCCGCCGCAACTCACGGCGTGGGCGAAGACGGCGCCAACCTCGCGATACGGGCTCTTCCCGATCGGCGGCTCATAGCCGAAGAGGAGGAGCGCCTCTCCGGGACGCGCGTTGCGCAGGCAGCAGCGAAGCGGCTCGCCGCCCTCCGCGGTCACCTGCTCGATGGGCGTTCCCGAGACGTCGACGCGGCTCGCGCGGACACGCTCGAGGACCTCGGGGGGAAGCGCATGGATCTGGAAGTTCATGGGCGTAAGAATAGCGGAAGTGCGAGGCGACGCTGGCTGCTTTCGGACGTGTCTTCTCGCTACTTCGCCGGGGTCTTCTCTTCCGCGGCGGGCGTGGTCGCGGTGGGCGCGGTCGCTCGGGGCGCGACTTCCGCCGGGGTCTTGGGCTTCTCCGCCGGCGCCTCGAGGTCCATGTCCTCGCGGATCGAGCTGAGCCCCTTCTTGAAGCCACGCAGGGCTTCGCCCAGGCTGCTGCCGAGTTGGGGCAGCTTCGAGGGGCCGAAGAAGAGCAATGCCAGGACGAGGATGACAATGATCTCGCCAGCTCCCAACCTCATCCGAACCTCCGCTGCGCTAAGCACTCGAAAGAAGCGGTCCGAAGTCTAGCACCGGCAACGGGCCGTGTCGGTCCCGGGAACGGGAATCCCAGGATCGGACAGGCTGGCCACCCCGCTCCGAGGGAAGGCGGTCGGCCCCGGTCTTGCTCCGACAGAAGGCCCATGTTGCGACAGATCCGCATCGCCGCCCGGACTCTCCTCCGCGCGAAGTCCTTCTCGCTCACGGTCGTGCTCACGCTGGCACTCGCCATCGGCGCCAGCACCGCCGTCTTCAGCGTGGTGCGCGGGGTGCTCCTCGCCCCGCTGCCGTATCCGGAATCGGGCCGCCTGGTCGAGCTCTTCAACTGGTACCGGCCCGACCAGCATCCGAGCCCCGAAGTGGCGGCCATCGAGTACCGGGAGGACTACTCCAGGTTGCACAGCTTCTCGCGGGTGGGTGCCTGGGCGACGGACGGCGCCAATTTGACCACCGCCTCGCAGCCGGTCCACGTCACGCTGGGCTACGGCACGGCGTCCCTCTTGCCCACGCTCGGGATCTCGCCACAGCTCGGCCGTTGGTTCAACGCCGACGAGGAGACGCCTGGCCGCGACCGCGTTCTCGTGCTCAGCCACGCCCTCTGGCGCTCGAGATTCGGTAGGGACCCGGCCGCGGTCGGCAAGACGGTTACCGTCGGCAACGACCCCTACACGATCGTCGGCGTCCTGCCCGAGTCGTTCGAGCTGCCGGACAAGCTCGACGTCTGGGTGCCGCTGGCGATGCCGCCCGACCTCTATTCGGAAGCGAATCGCACTTCGCACTTCCTCATGGTCGTAGGTCGCCTGGCTCCGCGACTGTCGCTGCAAGACGCCCGCAAGGAGCTCGATTCGGCTTCGGCGGCCCTGCGCGCTTCCCATCCCGAGGCATACCCGGCATCCGGCCATTTCATGATGGTCGCGACGCCGCTCCACCAGACGATGGTCGGCTCGGTCCAGGCGACGCTCTGGATGCTGCTCGGCGCTGTCCTCCTCGTGCTCCTCATGGCCTGCGCGAACGCCGGCAATCTGCTCCTCGCCCGGGCGGCGGCGCGGCAGCGGGACTTCGCGGTACGCGCCGCGCTCGGCGCAGGCAGGGGCGAGCTTTTGCGAGACACATTGATCGAGAGCGTCCTTCTCGCCGTCACGGGCGGGATCGCCGGCATCGCCCTGGCGCGGTGGGGCATCGATCTGTTCCTCGCTCTCGGGCCCGAGCTACCTCGAACCGGGGCGATCCACCTCGACGGCTATGTGCTGGGGTTCGCCCTCGCGGTGACCGCGGCGAGCGCCGCGTTCTTCGGCATCGCGCCCGCACTGGCGGCGTCGCGCGTCGATCTGCAGGGCGCCCTGCGCACCACCTCTTCGACGGCGGCGCCGCATGCGCGAAGGTTGCGCCGGGTACTGGTCTCGGCGGGCGTCGGCCTTGCGCTGGTCCTGCTCGCGGGCGCGAGCCTTCTCTTGCGCAGCTTCGAGAAAGTCGTCCACGTCGATCCTGGCTTCAATCCCACCAACGCCGTCACGCTGCGCGTGGCGCTGCCCGATGGAGGGAAGGAAGACGACTTCCGGGCCTTCTACGCCCGGGCCCTGGAGACGCTGCGCACGGTGCCGGGCGTCACCGCCGCGGGAGCCATCGACATCCTTCCACTCGCGGGCGGACGCGACCGCCGCATCGACCTCGACGGCAAGCCGACGCCGCCCGGCGAACAGAAGGTGGGTGGCCAGATCCGCAACGTGACGCCCGGCTACTTCGAGGCGGTCGGGATGCGCATGAAGCATGGCCGCGGCATCGAAGAGGCCGACGGACCGAACTCCTTGCCGGTCGTGGTGGTGAACGAGGCCTTCGCGAAGGCGTACTTCGGCGGAGATGCCATCGGCCACCGCATCCACCTCACTTTCGAAGACCCTCTCTGGACCATCGTCGGCGTGGTGAACGACGTGCGGGAGCACAGCCTCGATCGGGAGCCCTTGCCGTCGATGTTCTTCCCGCACGCGCAGAGGCCCGGCCAGCAGATGACCTTCGTGGTCCGCTCGCCGAGACCGGCGGGCGAGGTGATGCGCGAGGCGCTCGCGTCGCTCTCGAGCGTGGACGGGCGATTGCCCGCGTTCGCGGTACGCCCGCTCGGGGAGCTCGTCTCGCAATCCCTCGCGCAGCGCACCTTCGCCCTCGCGCTCGTGCAGGGGTTTGCGCTCATCGCGCTGCTCCTCGCGGCCATCGGCCTGTATGGCGTGCTCGCCTACACGGTAGCGGGCCGGACGCGGGAGATCGGGGTTCGCATGGCGCTCGGCGCGCCGGCCGTTCATGTGCTGGCCCTCGTTGCTCGCGAGAGCGCGTCGGTGGTGGGGATTGGCATGGCGGTCGGCGCGGCTGCCGCGGTCGCCGCGGGACGCGCCATCGCCGGACTGCTCTACGGGATCGGCCCGGTCGATCCGCTCTCGCTCGTCGCAGCCGTGGGAGCGCTGGCGGTCGTCTGCGCGCTGGCGACGTTCTTGCCGGCGCGGCGGGCGCTGCGGATCGATCCGCTGCTCGCGCTCAAGGCGGAGTGAAAGATGCGCGGCGCCACCGTCGCAGCCTAGAGTCGCGGCGTGGCGCTCAACATCGACGAGTTGCGGGAACGGGCGCGGCGGAAGCTGCCCACCGCCGTCTTCGATTTCATCGATGGCGCGGCCGAGGACGAGGTCACGCTGCGCCGCAACCGCGAAGCCTTCGGACGCTACGCCCTCGTCCCCCGGGTAGGAATCGACGTCTCCGCGATCGACGTCGCCGTCACCATGCTCGGCCAGCCGCTTTCGGTACCCCTTCTGCTCGCGCCGACCGGACTCTGCGGAATGGCCACCTCGCGGGGCGAGATTCCAGCGGCGCGCGCCGCGACCGAGGCCGGGATCCTCTGCGCGGTGAGCTGCCTTTCGTCCGTCACTCTCGAGGAGGTCAGCCGCGAGGCGCCGGGCCAGCACTGGTTCCAGCTGTACGTCTGGAAGGACCGCGCCGTCACCCAGGCGCTGGTCGAGCGCGCGACGCAGCACGGCTACCGCGTCCTGGTCGTCACCCTCGACGTGCCCGTCCTCGGACAGCGGGAGCGAGACGTGCGCAACGGAGCGACCATCCCGCCCCGCATCACGCTGCGCAACGCGCTCGATACGCTCCGCCGGCCGGGATGGCTGTGGAAGATCGCACGCGGCCCGCGCGTCACCTTCGCCAACGTCGCCGCCGCCGATCCCTCCGTGGGCCTGAATCCGTTCGCGCTCTCGCCCTTCATCAACAGCCTCTTCGATCCGACGGTGACCTGGAAGGACCTGGAATGGATGCGCCGCATCTGGAAAGGTCCCGTAGCGGTCAAGGGAGTGATGACCGTCGAGGACGCGCGCCTCGCCGTGGAGCACGGAGCCGACGCGGTGATCGTCTCCAACCACGGCGGCAGGCAACTCGACGGAGCTGCCGGCGCGCTGGACCCGCTGCCCGAGATCGTCGACGCCGTCGGCTCGCGAACCGAGATCATCCTCGACGGCGGAATCCGGCGCGGGACCGACATGGCGAAAGCGCTCGCCCTCGGCGCCCGCGCCTGCATGATCGGCCGGCCCTACCTCTATGGGCTCGGCGCCGCGGGGCAGGCGGGAGTGGCGGACGCGATCCGGATCCTCACCAGCGAGCTTCGCAGGGCAATGGCGCTCATGGGATGCAAGCGGATCGGCGATCTCGGCCGCAGCTGCTTGCGCCCCGCTTGACGGCTAGCCCTCTCGCGACTCGAGCTGCACGACGTCTCCGCGGTTGAATTGGCGTATCTCCATGGGATCCTCGAGTACGAATGCGACCAGACCTGCGCCGCGCTCCGCCGCGCGATCGGCATCGAGCGCGGCGACGCGTGCTGCTCCGAGAAAGGTAGCGGGTCCCACCCGCACCTCGCCGCCGCCGTCCAGCGGACGCGCGAAGACCACCGGCACGCACTGCACCCCGCCCTCGTTGATCAAGAGCGATGCCTCGACCTCGAACCTCATGCCGCCGACGGTCCTACCGGGATCTCGAGGAGAAAGATGCATCCCTTGCCCTCGAGATTGTGGACCGCGAGGTTTCCGTCGTGGGCCTGCACCGCCTGGCGGGCGATGGCGAGCCCGAGCCCGAAGCCGGACCGGTCGGAGCCGAACTGCACGAAGGGATCGAAGATCCTTTCCACCGTTCCAGGGGGAAGGCCCCCGCACTCGTCCTCGATCTCGAACCGCGCCCGCGCCTCGATGCGCCGCAGCCGCACGATCACCGTCCCGTCCCGCCGGCTGAACTTGATGGCGTTGACGATCAAGTTGGAAAGCGCCGATCGCAAAAGCCGCACGTCGGCTTCGAGCTCGATCGTCTCCAGCTCGGTGGCGAGGCGGATTCCGCTGGCGTCCGCGAGCGGTGCCGCCTCCTCGACCAGCTCGCGGACGAGTTGCTCTCCTTTGATCCCCTCCAGATGCACCGTCCGCGGCATGCGCAAGCGAAGCTCGGTGAGCTCGTTGTCGAGCAATTGCGAGAGCCGCGCGAGATTGCGCGAGACGACGTTCGCGAGGTGCAGCAGGCGCGCATCTTCCGGCCTCTCGCGCCGTAGCACCTCGATGCCGGTGCGAGCCGCGGTCACCGGCGTGCGCAGCTCGTGGGCGAGGAATGCGAGATGGTCGCTGGCCTGGCGTTGCAGCACGGCCTCGTGCTCGCGCACGTAAGCCGCGACCGAGGCGGAAATGCTGGTGAAGAGGCACCGGCTGAGGGAAACCAGCTCTTCGCGGGGCGGCTCGTATCCATCCTCGTTCGCGGCGGCAAGGATGGCGTCGCGCAGAAGCCCGTACTCGCGGATCAGCTCGTGGGGGGCGAACCCGAGTTGGAGCCGGGTGACGCCGTGGGTGGCCGCGAGCTGCCCGCTAACCGGTTGTGGCTGCCCGCATGCCTCCGCCTCGAGGGATGCCGCGAGCTCATCCAGATATACCGGCAAGGTATCGACCAGCTCGCGAGCCGGCATCGAGTCGCCCGCCGCGACCCGCGCGCCCTCCTCGCGCCAGATGGCGATGATGCGATCCCTTCGTTTGCGGATCAGGTCATACAGCGACATCTGCTCGATTGTACAAACTAGAAGCTGTCGAAGCGCCTCCCCCTTGCTGCGCAGCGTCCTTCGCCGCGTCGGTCGACCGGACGCCAGCTAGCACACCGATCGAGCGAGCGCATTCCTGCCCGGGGCTTGTGATGCCTTCCTGCGCCGCGCACCGTGGTCGGAGGAGGTCCTCCCATGCAACGCAAGACGACGAAGAAAAGCGGCGCGCCCGACGCTCCGAAGGCCAGCGGCACTCTCGACACGGGAAGGCCACCGCATCGCAACCCGACCGAGCGCGAAGAGCTGATCCACAACCCGAACTACAACCAGGCCGGCAACGAGGCCGGCTCGGGCGATCAGGCCCAGGGCTCGCAGACCGGAAACGACATCGATACCGTGCCCTGACGACCGGCTGGTGGGCGGGCAGGCGGGCGTCGGCGCGCGGGAGGATTTCACCTGCGCGAGACGTTTGGAGTAGGTGCGCCTCGCAGCCCTGGTCCTCCTCGCCGCTTCGGCGGCGGTAGCATCGGAGCGCCTCGCGCGGCCGGACGCGGCCGCCGATCGCGTGCAGGGCGTCGATGTGCGGATGGGCGGGATCGGCCATACGCGCGCGAACGCCATCCGCCGTTTGATGACGACGCAGCCGGGCAGCGAGCTCGATCTCCCCACCTTGCAGCACGATCTCGCGCGGCTGCGTTCGACCGGCATCTTCTACGACGTCGCCGAGCGCACCGTTCCCGGGCCCGACGGGAAGCGCGTCGAGTTGAGCCTCAAGGACCGCTGGACGCTGCTGCCGGTGATCGGCGTCCGCCGCGGCGGTGGGCGGACCACCTCGCGTGTGGGCCTGAGCGATCACAACGCCTTCGGCCAGCTCTTTTCCGTCTACGGCGAGGTGTCGAGCAACGCGGACATCCCCTTCGTGCCGCAGAAGCCCGACGACCGCTTCGGCAGCCTCGTCTACGTGCGCGTTCCGCGGGCTTTCGGCACCCGGATTACACCGATGGTGCAGTGGAGCCGCGACTTCCTCGACTTCAGCTCGTTCGGGAGCGCTCCCCATCTTTACGACCGGAGCAGGCGCGAGGTGCGCGTGGAAGCGCGCTACGAGCTTACCGATCTGGTCTCGCTGACCTCCGGGATTGCCTTCCAGCGCGATCAGTACGCCCCTTCGTCGCTTTCGCAGTCGCCCGGGCTACTGCCGCAATCGGGCAACACCACCTGGCTATCCGCGGGCATCCAGCTCGGCATGGTGCAGGAATCGCTTTCCATGTCGGAAGGAACGCAGCTCGATCTGACGCTCTCCCGCGCGCAGGCGGGCGTGCTCGGCTCCGATTCCAGCGTTTCCGCAGCGGCGGCGACGCTGCGTTCTTTCACCATCCTCGGGGCCGGCACCGACATCGGCGGGCAGCTGACCGCGCGCGCCACCACCGGGACGAGCGACGCATTCCTCTTCCGCGCGGGCGGTCTGCGCGAGATCCGCGGCTTCCCCGACTCGTACTTCCAGGGCAGGCAGCTCGTGAACGGAAATGTCGAGCTGCGCCGCGACGTGCTCCGCACCGGGCTCTTTGTCGATGCCATCGGCCAGGCCGCGGCGTTCGTGGATTTCGGATGGGTCGGACAGCGCGCCAACGCGGTCGCCGGGATCCCGTACACGGGTCCTGTGGCGAGCGCGGGACTCGGGTTGCGCTGGATTCCGATTCCGTTCGCGCGAGCTGTCGGCCGCATCGACGTGGCGATGGGCCTCTACCCGGAACGCCGTTTCGACATCTCGCTCGGCGGGCAGCAGTTCTTCTAGCGCCTGGTATCGGCGACCTGGCCTCTGGGCTTCCCGCGCTCCTTCGCGTGGGAAAGGTCCTGCGTCCACTGCCGCTCGAGTTGCTTCGCCAGCGCCGGGTCGTCCGCCACCAGCGCCCCTTCGTCCATCTTGTTGAGCGAGAGCGGGTCGAGGTTGCAGGAGCCCACCGCCACGAGCGAACGGTCGACGAGCATCGTCTTGCTGTGCATCATCGACGGCTCGTACTCGTAAGCCTTTGCGCCGGCGGCGATCAGCCGATCCATCCGCTCGCGTTGCGGTCCGAGATAGGGACCCGTATCCGTCTTGTCGCCGGCCGCGAGGATGCGCACGTCGACGCCCTGCCTTGCCTTGCGCTCCAGCAACTGGAGGATCGGTTCCGAGGGCAGGAAGTAGGCGTTGGCGAGCCAGATGCGCTCGTGCGCGGCGGCGATGAAGAGCTGCGTGAGACGGTCGTTGTGGGTGACGATGCCGTGCTCGGTGGAGCTGACGAACGCCGCTCGCACTTTTCCGGGCCGCTCCGGCTCCGGAAACGCGTCGGCGGGCAATAGCTCCTGCGTGGTTTCCTGCCAGTTCTCCGCGAATGCCTGTTGCATCTCGAGGACCGCCGGACCGCGCACGCGCACGTTGCTGTCGCGCCACGATTCGCCGCTGACCCCGTCGCCGCGCCATCTGTCGTCGATGCCGAACCCTCCGGTGATTCCGACCCGGCCGTCCACGAGGACGATCTTGCGATGGTTGCGCGCCAGATCGTCCTGGCCGGGAACGGGCCGGGAGCGACGCACCTTGCAGCCGGCGCCGGTAAGCGGGGCGACCTCCTCGTCGGTCAAGGAGAGGCTTCCGACGGCGTCCACTAGGATCCGGCACTGCACTCCGGCGCGGGCCCGGGCGGCGATCGCGGTCATCAGGCGCTTCGAGACTTCACCGTCGGCCCAGATGAAACTGACGATATGGATGCTGCGGCGGGCCTTCGCGATCTCCGCGACCATGGCGTCGAAGACGTTCCCGTTGTTGATGAAGTCGACCGAGTTTCCGGACTGCAGGCGGACGGCGGTGGTCTGGTAGAGCGCGTTCGAGAAGTCGGGGCCGCGATCGGGAGCCTCGGGAGCGAGGTACACCTCGCCGACTGGTTTGCGCCCGATACCGAAACACGCCGACGACAAGAGAGCGAGCGAGAGAGCGACGGCGTGCCTGGCCAACGAGAGACCTCCTGCGGGGCACCGTGCGCACGACCGGCGCTCTCCGCAACCCGCCGGTCGATGGGGGCGGCGGAATCGTCCAGCGGCGATATCTTCTCCACGCATGCTTCGCATCGAGAAGGCGGCCGCGCTTTTTTCTCTCGCATTCGGTTGCGCCTCGAACCGGCTCGAGCCTGCCATCCACGGGCTTCCCCTCGACGATCCCGGCTCGCGCCTGTCGGTGGTGTGGGTCGGCCACGCCACCGTCCTCCTCCGGTTCGGGAACCGATACATCCTCACCGATCCCAACCTCGGCGGATCGATCTACGTCCAGCAGCGCGTGACGCCGCCTTCGCTCACGCCCGCGCAGGTGCCGCCCTGCGACCTCGCGCTCATCAGCCACCCGCACTTCGACCACATGGATCACTGGACGCTGGAGCACATCGCGCACCTCGGGGAGATCCTCTACCCCGAGGGCGCGGAGAGCTACCTCAAGGGGATCCGCCAGCCGCACCACGCGCTCAAGCCGTGGCAGACGGTGGTGCGCGGGCCCTTGAAGATCACCGCCGTTCCCATCACGCACACCGGAGGAAGGTACTTCGTCGATACGCTCTGGAACCACGCGACGGCTGGCTACATCATCCAGGGATTCGGCCGGACGGTCTTCTTCGCCGGCGACACGGGGTACGACGAGAAGAAGTTTCGCGAGATCGGCCAGCGTTTCCCCGGCATCGATCTGGCGCTCGTTCCCATCGCTCCCGCGCGCGGCGGAAACATCAACCACGCCAGTCCCCAGGAAGCGGTCCGCATCTTCCAGGACGTCGGCGCGCGCTACATGATCCCGATCCACTTCGAGGCGTACCACAGCACCGTGGTGCCCATCGACGAGCCGCGCCGGGTCCTCGGCGAGGAGGCGGAGAAGGACGGCTTGACGGACCGGGTGTTTGCGCTCAGGACGGGAGAACGCTGGATCCTGCCCGACGAGGACGGAAAGCCGCCGTGGGTGACTCACGAGGACGCGAAGAAGGTAGCGAGCCCGTAGCGCTCCCGTTTCCCGACAGCCTCTGCCATCGCTGCGCCGCGCCGCCGCGCTACGTGCGGAGCGCGACCAGCGTCTTCATCCTCTGCCCGCTGTTGCCGGAGAAATACCCGCCGCAGCCGGTGCGAAGCTGTGCGCTGTTCCGCCCGCGGAACGAGGACCCCTAGTTGCGAACCTTGCGGTAGACGCCGATCACGAGGCCGATGATCTGCGTCTCGCGAAACTCGTCGCGGCTCACGAAGATGGGCTCGTGGTTGGGATTGGAAGGCTGGAAGCGGATGCGATCGCCCTCAGGGAAGAAACGCTTCACCGTCGCTTCGTCCTCGATGAGCGCGACGACGATCTCTCCGGGCGCTGCCTGCAATTGCTTGCGGACGAAGATGTAGTCGCCGTCGAGGATCCCGTCGCCCGTCATCGAGTCGCCGATGACCTTCAGGGCGAATACCTTCTTCGCGGTGTCCCCGATGAGGAAGCTGTCGATGCGGACGTGGTCGGTGATGTTTTCCTGGGCGAGGATCGGCGTTCCCGCCGCCACCTTGCCGACCACGGGGATCTCGACCACCTCGCCGGGAAGATCCGGCACCGCGTGGACGTCGGCCCGCTGGGGAAAGCGCGGGCGGACCTGCGGGCCGCCGTGCTTTCCGCCCTCGATGACGCTGAGCGCGCGGCTCTTCAACTCCCCTCGGAGCAGGTAGCCTTTGCGCTCGAGCGCCTTGAGATGGTCGTTCACGCCATTCGTCGAACGGATGCCGAAGTGCTCTCCGATCTCGCGAATGGTCGGCGGGTAGCCCTGTTCGAGGATCGCCTTCTTGATGAAGGCGAGGATCTTCTCTTGCCGTTCCGTGAGAGGCTCCGTCATGGGGCGCGCACCTCCACGATGCCTACCGTACTGAACGGGCGCACACTGGTCAAGCTTTCAGGCGCCCGCCGGTACGGCCGATCTTTCGCGCTCGTACGACCGCCGCTTCAGTTGCGGGGTTGATCGAGCAGCTTCCGCACGTTCCCGAGCAGAGCCATGGTGCTGAATGGCTTGTTGAGCAGCGCCGATCCGTTGGCCGATTCGACCACGGCGTGTTCCGTGTAGCCGGTCATGAACAGCACGCGCATGTCGGGCCGGCTGTTGCCGAGGCGGTGCGCCAGCTCGCGCCCGGTCATCTGCGGCATCACGATGTCGGTGAGCAACAGATGGATGGGCCCCTCGTGCTCGCCCGAGCGACGCAGGCCGTCCTCGCCGTCGCGGGCCTCCAGAACCGAGTATCCGTGGGCCACCAGGATGCGGCGCACGAGAGCGCGGAGCGGATCCTCGTCCTCGACGATGAGGATGGTCTCGCCGCGGCCCCGCTCGGGGGATGCCTGGGCGCGGCCAGCCTGCGTGTGCTCCTCGTCGGCGGCGGGAAGGAAGACGCGGAAGGTGGTGCCCGACCCGAGCTTCGAATCGACGTCGATGGCGCCGCCCGCGCTCTTGACGATTCCGTAGACGGTGGCGAGGCCGAGTCCAGTGCCCTTGCCGGTCTCCTTGGTGGTGAAGAAGGGCTCGAAGAGCCGGGCGAGGACCTCGTCGGTCATGCCGATTCCGGAGTCCTCGATGGCGAGGCAGACGTAGCGGCCCGGGACGAGATCGCCCCCGCGCAGGACGCGATGCGCCTCGATGCGGACGTTCTCGCTGCTCATGCGGATGCGGCCGCCCTTCGGCATCGCGTCGCGGGCGTTGACGGCGAGGTTGATGAGCACCTGGCCGATCTGATCGGGATCGGCGCGCACCGACCACAGCTCGAGATTGCTCGAGGCAACGAGCTTTACGTTTTCCCCGAGCACGCGGGTGAGGAGACGCTGCACGTCGGTGACTGCCTGGTTCACGTCGATGATGTCGTGAGCGACCGGCTTGTGCCGGCTGAAGAGCAACAGCTGCCGGGTGAGCGAGGCGCCGCGCTGGGCGGCCTTGGAGATTCCTTCCACCTCGGGGCTCGAAGGGTGCCCTTTGCCGAGCTGTCCGTCGAGGAATTCGGCGTGCGCCGAGATGACCGCGAGCAGATTGTTGAAGTCGTGCGCGACGCCGCCGGCGAGCCGGCCCACCGCTTCCATCTTCTGCGCCACGCGGAGCCGGTCCTCGAGCTGCGCACGCTCGCGCTCCGCGCGCACCTGATCGGTCGCGTCGCGCACGGAGAGGACGCGGAGGTCCTCCCCATTCAGCGTGAAGAGCGTGGAGCTCACGTCGGCGAAGAATTCCTCGCCGCTCTTCTTGCGATGCTTCTGCCGTCCTTGCGCGCGAGGCCCGAGCTCGTCGACGCGCATCTTGCAAAGGTCTGCTGCCGCAATGCCGTAGAGGGTCGCCGCGGCGGTATTCACCTCGCGGATGTGCCCCCGCGAATCGTGCACGAGGACGGCGTCCGGGGCCGCCTCGACCAGGCTGCGGTAGCGGACCTCCGCTTCCTTGAGGCGCTCGACGAGGGCGCGCTCGTTCCGGCGCAGCCGGCTCTTCTCGATCGCGCTCTGCACCTTGAGCGAAAGCGAGGCGTAGTCGTCGATGGGCTTCGTCAGGTAGTCGAAGGCGCCGATCTGCACGGCCTCGACCGCCGTCTCCAGCGAGGCGTAGCCGGTGATGAGAATCACCTCCAGCTCGGGCTGCAGGGTCTTCAGCTTGCGGGACAGATCGAGTCCGGACGCCCCGAGCAGGTTCTTGTCGACGAGCGCGACGTCGATGGGAAGCCGGTCCGCGATCTCGAGCGCGCCCTCGGGCCCGCTCGCGACCTCGACGTCCCGCCCCGGCTCCAGGAGCAGCCGCCGCAGCACGTCCAGGACCATCGGTTCATCGTCGACGATGAGTAGCCTCGGCATGTTCATCCTCTCACTGCGCAAATCGGAACAGGCGCGCCGCTGACGCGCCGTCGCCGGCGGCGACGAAGAGCTGCTCGCCGGACGGGAAGGTAAGGGCCTTGCCATCGAAGAATCGGGTCGCGCCGGCGCCCAGGCCGGAACCGCCGATGCCGGCGCACCCTGCCGTGTGCTGAGCGGCGTTGCAGCCCGCCGCGCCCGCGAAGTCCCCCTGGTTGATGGGGGTCGCGGTCTGGGCGCGATAGAGCTGCACGCCGGCGGCGTTGTCGAATCCCACGTACAGGTGCGTTGCGGTGGCGGCGAGGAGCGAGATGGTCTTGTTCCCCGCGTCGTCGAACTGGCTCAGGCTCGGATCCAGTTTCACGTTGGCGACGACGAGCTTCCAGTCGCCCGAGGCGCACAGGCCGTCGGCGCCCGGATCGCACATCCACAATTGCGGTCCGGCCGTCGTGTTGCGCGCGGCGAAGAGCCGCCCGTTCCAGATGGCAACGGCCGGGAACGCCTTGTCGGACGGGAGGAGATCTCCGTTCTTGGTGGTCGTCACCGAGGTCTTGGTCGGGAAGACGCTGGCGGGCGTGCAGCTGTTCCAGGAACCCGCCGCCGGAACGGCGGTGCTGCTGCGCGCGCAGCCGCCGTTGTTGAAGAGGTAGAGCCGGTCGTTGAAGACGATCATCGAGTCGATGAGCGAAACCTTGGCCGACTTCCCGATCCCGGGGATGGTCTCGGCCTGGAGGTTCTCGACGTCCGTGCTGGTGGCGTCGATCCCGGGTGCTGCGGGAGCGCGCGTCAGCGCGACCAACCCCGGGCGGACACCGCCGGTACCGAGCACCCCCACGTACAGCTTGGAACCCATCACGACCGCGGCAGTCGCCGTCCTCATCCCGTTGCTCAGCGTCACCGAGGTATCGACGTAGGAGAAGTCCGGGGCCGTCATCGCGTCGTTCGTGGCGTAGAAACGGAAGAAGTTGTCCGCCGAAAGGGCGCCCGCTCCGATCAGCCACTCGTCGCCGAAGAAGGACACGGCGCCGAGGAATCCCCGGGCATTTTCGTTGTCGGGCCCGCAGGCGAGCGTGTTCGCCTTGCACCCCGCGGCGCCGAACGAGGTGTACGGTCCCGCGGCCCCGTTCCGGTTGGAGACTCCGATCGAGTCCTCGTTGAGCGTGAACGAGAGCGCTTCCCGCGCCGTCCCGTCCGGCTGCATGCGCGCGCCGCCCGTCCCGGCCGCGTTCGGACCCGCGTACAGATGGCCGCGGTAGGCGAAGAGATTGGTGAAGGTGCTGTTGTCTCCGAACGGCTTGTTGGCGACGAGCGCGGCCTCGCCGACGGCCAGCGGCGCGATGGCGGAGGCCGACAACGCGGTGCCCGTGTTGGTCGCCGTTCCCAGGATGCTCGCAGTGAGGTTGCCCGTGCCGGTCGGCGACGCGACGAGGGTCCAGGTGTAGGTCGTGCTCGCGCCGCCCGGCAGCGTTGACGGAGGCGAGAGCGGGCCGCTGGCGATGGTGGCGGCGCTGGAGTCGATCGCCAGCGCTGGGGCAAGGGCGCGAATCTCGCCGCCGCCGCCGTTCGTCACGGTGAAGGAGACGCTGAAGGTCTCGCCGGGCAAGGCGCCGGGAGGCGCGGACAGCGTCGCGGACACGGCAGCCGGGTTCTGCACGTCGAGCCCATTCGACGAGACCTGCGGGGCGGCGACGGTCACTCCCGAGTTGGCGTCCGTGCCCGAGGCGCCGAAAGCGGCCTTCAGCGTGCCGGGGCCGGTGCCGGTCTCCGCCAGCGTGGCCGTGTACGTCGCCGTCTCGCCGGGCGCGATGTCGCGCGAGGCGGGCAGAGCGCCGAGCGACCCGGCGGCTCCACCAGTACCCGTCACCGCGCCTGCCGCGAGCCCGACGCCGAGAGCAGCCGTTCCGCCTGTGTTCTGCACCGAGATGGTGACCGTGGCGGTCTGACCGCGATCGATGGCGGGGCCGCCCGACGAGCCGGAAAGCGACACCGTCGTCACCGAGAGCGCCGCGGCGGCTTGCACGTTTGCCGGGGCGGTGGAGATCGACGCGGTGGCCAGCGTGCTCGAGGTATTCGCGTCGGTTCCGGAGCCACGCGTCGTGAGTGCCAGCCCGCCCGGCGCGGATCCGTCCTCGACGTAGGTCCAGACGAACGGGGCGCTGCCGCCGGCGGCGATGGGGATCGCGGCGGGAGACACCGTCACCGTCGCGTGCGCCCCGCCGGTGGTGGCGAGGGCGGGCGGATCCGGCAGCACGGTGATGCCGCTGCCGCCCGTGTTGGCGACCGTGAACGAGGCGGTGAACGTCTGCCCGCGGCTGAGCGTTCCGGGAAGCGTGAACGACTGCGCCACGAGCACCGGCGCACCGACGACGGCGAGGGTGTTCGAGTTGACGGCCGCGACGGTGAGCCGAGCGGCGGAGTTCGCGTCGGTACCGGCCACTCCGGTCGATACTTGAAGACCGCCGGGCCCGCTACCCGACTCGGTATAGGTCCAGGTGAAGGTCGCGGAGGCTCCGCCCGCGATGGAGACCGCGGCCGGAGCGACGGGAGCCGTAGCGGAGGCTGCTCCGGTGGGCAAGAGCGCCGGGACGAGCGGGCTCGGCAGCACGTTCGTGGCCGTCGCCTCGCCATTGTTGGAAACGACGAGCCGGGCCGTGAAGGCCTGCCCGCGATCGATGGTCGATCCGCCGAGCGCCGAAGCGAGAGTGAGCGAGCCGATGGCGAGGACGGCGGGTCGCTGCACCGTGGTGCTCGACGACGCGGCCGTGGCGGTGATCGCAGCGCCGCTGTTGACGTCGGCGCCGGTCATCGTCGCCGAGAACGTGAGCGTGCCGGAGGCTGCGCTCGCGTCCTGCCAGGTCCAGGAGAAGGTGGTGCTCTGGCCCGGGCCGAGGGTCGTCTTCCCCGCAGTGGCGGCCTTGAGGACCGGCGCTCCGGCGGCGCCCGCTGGCGCGACGGAGGGAGAGGAGGCGTCCGGCGCGATGGCCTGCACGGCCGCTCCGCCGGCGTTGGTGACCACGACCGAAACGGTAAAGGTCTGGCCGCGGCTAACGGTCGCCGGCACAGTGATCTTCGAGAGCGTGAGCCGTCCCGGTTCCTGGACGGTCGTGGTCGCGGACGCAAGGCCGGAAACGACCTGGGTGGACGGCGAGTTCACGTCCGACCCGCGGGCGTGCGTCGCGATCTGGAGCGATCCGGCGGCCGTGCCGTCCTCCACCATCGTCCAGGTGAAGGTGGCCGACGCCCCCCGAACGATATCCTGCGCCGGCGGCGACGCAGTGATGGTCGCGTGCGCGCCGCCCGACGGCGTCAAAGCCGGAGCATCGGGAACGACGCCGACGGCCGTCGCACCGCCGGTATTGGAAACGACGAGGCTCGCGGTGAAGGTCTGGCCGCGGCTCAGAGACGCCGGGGCCGTGAAGGACGTCACGGCGAGGGCCGGCGGATCCTGCACGACCGCCGCGGCGGTCGAAGTGGCGTTGGCGGAGACGGTGAGGCCGGTGCCGCTGTCGATGGCGGAAACGCCTCCCGAGAAGGCGATGGTGCCCGTGCCGGTCCCGTTCTCGACGAACGGATAGGTGAAGGTGGCGACGGCCCCCGGGCCGAGCGAAGCGAGGGCGGGCTGGGCGGAGGCGGTGGCCGAGGCGAACCCGGTTGCGCTGAGCGCCGGCGGATTCGGAGACGGAGCGACGTTGGTGAGCGTACCGCTCGAGACGTTGCGCACGGTGATGGCGAGGTTGAACGCCTGGCCCCGCGAGAGCGCCGCCGGGATCGAGAACGATTCGATGGCGAGCTGGGCCGCATCGAGCACCGAGATATTCGACGAGGCGGAGGGTGCGTCCACCGTGGCGTTGCTGTTCGCGTCCGTTCCGGTGGCTCCGGAGGAGAGCTGCAGCGTTCCCGACGAGGTACCGCCCTCCAGGTAGTCGTAGGCGAAGGTCGCGGAATCTCCCGCGGCCAGGGTCACGCCGGCGGGCACTGGCGAAGTGAGCGTGGCGCTCGCGCCTCCGCTCAGCTGGGTCACGCTGGGCGAGAGCGGCGTCGGGTGAACGTTCAACGCAGTCGCTCCGCCGAGATTGGAAACCACCACCGTGGTGGTGAAATGCTGCCCGCGGGTGATGGTGCCCGGGGCGGAGCGCGAGGTGACGACAAGCTGCGCCGGGGCCACCACGCGCGTACTTGCCGTTACCGGGACAGCGGACAGATTGCCGCCGGTATTCGCATCGGTTCCGGACGCGCCGACCGAGAAGGTGATCGTCCCCGCGGCAGAGCCGTTCTCGGTCAGCGACCAGGTGAACGTCGCGCTCTGGGCGGCCGCGAGGTCAACGCCCGCGATGCATGCGGTCTGCGCCGTCGGAACCGAGGCCGGATTGGCCTGGCTGGTCTGCGACACCACTGGAACGGTGCCCACCTGGACGGAAGCGCCGCCGCTGAAAGCGATCGTCGGCGGTCCGGCAGTCACGCAGCGGGCGGTGGCCTGGCCGGCGTTCACCACTGTCGCGACCAGCGTGAAACCCTGTCCGCGGGTCACCACAGAGGGAGCGGAGAGACCCGAGACGACGAGCAGCGCAGGTTCCTGCACGGCGATCGCCGCCGACGGAAGCGCCCCCGCGAGGAGCGGCTGACCGCTGTTCGCATCGAGTCCGGAAGCGGAGGGCGAGAACGACAAGCTCCCGGCGCTCGCGCCGTTCTCGAGGTAGCTGAAGTTGAAGACCGCGCTGCCGTTGGCGGGAATCGTCGCCGCGGAAGGAGAGGTCACCGGCGAGGCGGCGGCGCCGCCCGTCGCGGTCAGCGAGAGCGGGATGGGAGACGGCAGGACGTCGAGTGCCGCCGTGCCGCCCACATTCGTGACCTCGACTGAAACGGAGAATTGCTGGCGCCGATCGATGGAGGGCGGGACCGTGACGCGCGTCACGGCGATCGAAGCGGGGACCTGGACGGCGATGGCGGCCGAGTCGACGGGCTGGGCCGAAACGTTCGCTCGAGAATTCACGTCGGTGCCGAAAGCGCCTGCGTGTAGCGCGAGGGCACCGGCTCCCGAGCCGTTCTCGACGAAGGTGTAGACGAAGCTCGCCGTTCCTCCGCCGGGAATGTCCTGGGCGGTCGTCGAGGGGTTGGCCGATGCCGAGGCGCCGCCGCTTACGACCACCTGCGGCGGATCGGGGCTCGCTACCACCGCGCTCGCCGCGGCCTCGCCGCTATTGGCGACGAGGACGGTCGCGGTGAAGGACTGACCCCGGCTCACCACCGCCGGAACCGAGACGGCGCGGATCTCGAGCGCGGCGGCGCGCTGGACCCGGATCGACGCCGCGGCCGCGGTGAAGACGGCGTGGCCGTCGTTCGCATCGGCGCCGCTGGTGGAGAGCGAGCAATCGACCTGCCCGGCGGCACTGGCAACGAAGGTCCACGACATCGTCCGCGTCTGCCTGCCGTCGAGAACCAAGGGGGCCGGAGCGGACTGCAGCGCGAGGCTGCCGGCGCCCGTGCAGGTCGCGCTCGCGGATACGGTCCCCGCGGAAGCCTCTCCCTGGTTGGAGACGTCGAGGGAAACGGTGAAGGACTGCGCGGTGCTGACCACGGCCGGCGCGATCGCCTTCGCGGTGAGCTGCGCGGGAGCCTGGACCGAGACCACCGGCTGCCCTCGCGGGGCCGTCGACACGGCGGCGCCGGTGTTCGCCTCGATGCCGCGAGCCTGCAACGACAGGGTGTCGATGCCGGGTGAACGCGCGAAGAGCGTCCAGAAGTAGTGGCGCGTCTCGTGGCCGGGCACGTTTTGCGCGGCGGGCGAGGTGAGCACCTCGAGGCCGGTCCCGGCGATCTCGAGCGACGGCACGACGGCGAAGGCGAGCGCGTCACCGGTGTTGGTGACGTCGAGCCGCAGCGTCGTCTGGTCGCCGACGGAGAGCGAAGGCCGGACGGTCGCGACCGAGGTGAGCGCCGCCGGCGTCTGGACGACGATGCTGGGCCACGAGGTCGAGAAAGCGAGCGGGGCGCCGGTGAGCCAATCGGTGCCTGAACCCGCGCAATCGAAGGTGAGATCTCCGGCGGCGCTCGCGAGATACGTCCAGGCGAAGGTGCGGGTCTGGCCGGCCGGGATGGCCTGCGGAGGCGAAGCGATGGTGACGGGAATGGCGGTACCCGCGCCGGCAATCTGCGGATCCGCCATGGTGACTGCGTCCGCGTCGGCGTCGCCGTCGTTCGTCGCGTCTACCGCCAGCGTGAACTGCTGGCCGACGGTGACCGTCGCGGGCAGCGGATGGACCTTCGCGCGAAGAGCCGCGGGCGCAAGGATGGCCGAACCGGTCGATCCCTGCGCCTTGACGGTATCTGCGGTGAAGCCGTCGAGGCCCTCCGCCGTCGCCGCGAATGTCGCGGGCCCGCGGATCGGGGAGGAAGCGAGGAAGACGACGGTGGTGCTGGCGCCGCCGTCCACGGTGAAGTCCGAAACCGGCGGTGAGAACGACAGGCCGGCACCCGAAAGCGAGGGCCGCACGTGCGTCGCGGAAGTGCCGCCGGCGTTCGCGATGGTGACGCTCACCTGGAACGGCGTGGCAGATTCGACCTGCGCGGGTGCGGTGACGGAGACCGCGAGCGTAGCCGGGGGGACCGCCGAGGCCCGGAACGCACGCGGCAGCGCCCCGTGGCCGGTGGGTCCGTCGACGACGAGATCGAGTCCCTCGCCGGCGAGTCCAGCCGGCACGACCGCCTCCAGGGTTTGATTGTCTACCCAGCGGACGTCGGTGAGCGGAATGCCGCCGAGCGTCGCCTGGAAGGCCGCGTCGAGGGCGGTGCCGCTGCCGAGGTGCCGCTCACCGTAGAGATTGAAGTGGTCCCCGCGGATGGCGATGCGGACCGGCTGCGCGGTATGCGCCGAAGCCGGAACGACCGCAGTGGGCGCGGGGGGAAGGAGATCCTCCGACCGGCCGCAAGCGGCAAGCGCGATCGCGGCAGCGACCAGGTAGCGCTTAGAGCATCTCAAAGCGATACCCCGCCGCGAACGAGAAAATCCTCAGCGGCCCGGAGACCACGCCGCTCAGCGCCGGATCGGCGAAGAAGCCGAATCGACCCTCCACGAACGGCACCCCTCGCCACATGGCCCGCTCGACTCCGGCGGAGACCTGCGCACCGAGTAGCGTCGCCGTGTCGTAGGTCGCCGGCTGTCCGGTCACGCGGAAGCGGCTCCACAGATGCGTGATCGCGGGGCCCCCGCCGAAGAAGACGCGGGTTCGCGAACCGGCGTCGAAGCGGGTCCCGATCGACGCGGCGGCGGTCAAGAAGTCGGTGCGCGACCGGGTGGAAACCGCCTGGGCGGTCTGGCCTGCGAAAGCGGCGCTCTCCTGGGAGAACCAGTAGGAGAGGTCGCCCGCGAAGAAGATCTTGGGGCCGAGGCGATCGCTTCGGAACGCGATCTCGAGGCCCAGGAGCGGCGAGCTCAGGTCGCCGAGGTTGCTCAGCGCTCCGAGCTTGGGGCTCACCGCCAGCGCGGGAAGCTGCGGAAGGAGCGGAATCCGGGCGCGAGCCCGGGCGGCGCCGGCGGCGATGTCGACCAGCGCGTCGCCCTTCACGCGCGAGGCCTGCGGAACGTAGACCGCCTCGTACCGGCCGGGTCCCACCGCGACCACGCTGCGGACCGACCCACGGTCGGCGGCGGCGCTCGGTGCGAGCGAGGAGACGGGATTGCCGTACCGATCCGCGACCGAGAACCGGACCCGCGCCTCGCTCACGCCGTCGGCGCGCGCCGGCGCGACCTCGTCGGCGCGAGCGGCGATCGGATCCCCGGGGAGCAGCGCAACCGCCGCCGTGCCAGCCACCTGGCCGCTCGAGGGCGAAACGGCTTCGACTTGCAGCGAATCGCGCCCGCCGAATCCGGCCGGCACGGCGACGTGCATGGACCAGGACCCGACGCCGGAAGCGTGCGCTTCGACCCTGCCGGGGCGGGCTGTGAATCGGAGGAGCTCAGCCGAAGGATTGCCGGCGGCGTCGAAGGAATCGGCGGTGAGGTTCAGCCCTTCCTCGCCGGCGCGAAGCGCGGTGCGCTCGGCGCGCACGTCGACCCGCGCCGCTGGCCCGGCGACGAGAGCGAGATCGGAGGCCGCGTCGAGATCGGGGCCTCCGTCCGCCACGGTGATCCGCGCCGCGCCGGTCGTTCCCGCGGGAACCGTCCAGCGAACCTTCCAGGCTCCGGGGCCCATCTCTTCGGGGGCGCTGGCAGCGCCGCGAGTCGTGCGCAGGGCGAAGGAAGGTGAGCGCGCCGGCGATCCCGCGGCGTCGACCTCGAAGACGAAGACGTCGATGCGGTTCTCGCGGTCGGCGAGAACCGGGTCCCCGGCGACCGCCACGTGCACGCGGCGCTGCGGCGGGATGTGCAGATCGATGTCGCGACTGCCGTGCCGCGCCGCGGAGATCCCGGGCGGAACCACCACGGGAACGAGGGCGGTTCCGGTCTCGTCGGCCTTCACCGGCCCGAAGGTCTGGTCGCCGATGGAGACCTCGATGCGGGCACGCGGACGGGTCTTCACCACCGCGTCGCCTTGACCCCACAGCGGGACGGCGACGTACGCGGCCTCGGGACCGCGCTCCGTCCGGGCGATTGCAGAGAGGATCGCGATCTGCGGAACGGTCTCGTCCGGTGGCGTGTACTCCGCCGCGTAGGTTCCGTCGGACTGCCGGACGGGCTCGCCGATCGCACCCGCGCTCGCGGACAGCCGCAAGCCCGAAGCCCCTTCCGGGACCTCGATGGTCACGCGAGCAGTCGTACCCGCTCCGAGCTGGAGGTGGGCCGGATCCGCCGCGATGTGCAGAGCGAGCGCGAGAAGCGCGATCAAGGGGATCGGCTCCTCTTCCACCGGATCGCGAGATCCTTGATGCGAGCGGGATCGGCGACGCAGGGGACTTCGCTGGTCTTCGAGCGGCCGCTCGCATCGCGCGTCTCGACCTGCACGATGCGCTTGCCCGCGGCGCGCGGCACGCGCACCGAGAAGCGGCCTTGCTCGTCCAGCTCGACCGGCTGGCCATCGACGAGCACTTCCGAGCCGGCCTCCGCGCTGCCTTCGACGTCGGCGCAGAAGGAAGCGCCGGCGGCGGCGGCGTTTGCCACCTTGAGGAGGACGTCGGTGGGAATCGGGGCGCTCGGCCGGGGTGCCTCGCCGGCGCGGGCGAAGGCCTCTTCGCCGCTCGCCACGTGGATCACCTGGTCCTTCGACTTCAGGTCGACCGATCCCGTCTCGGTAGCGATGGCGAGCGACGTCCCGGTGGAGAGGACGCTGAAGCGCGCTTCCCGGGCCTCGGCGACTGCGCCGTTCTCCTCGTTCTCGATGCGCAGGACGCGCTTGCCGTCGGGCTTGTAGTCGACGAAGACGTTACCGCGCACTTTGATGCGGTGGACCTGCTCGGTCAGCTCGCGGATGGTGAGTTGAGATCCTTCGGTGACGGTCAGGCGGCTGTTGTCGCCGATGCGCAGCGCGGTCTTCGCGCCGCGAGACGTACGCAGCGAGTCGTCGGCTCGAAGGCGATCGCCGACCGTCACGTTGGCCCAGCCGTCGGCCATGTTGCGCTCGACGCGGCCGGTCACCGACTCGACCACCGCCTCCTGGACGACCGGCGCAGGCGCCGGAGCCGGCAGCGGGACGGGAGCCGCGGCCTGGGGAGCAGGTGCCTCGACCGGCGGCTCATAGATGGTGTGCAGGAAGACCCAGCGCGCTCCGCCCAGCAGGAGGAGGACGAGGAGCGCGACGAGGACTGCGCGAAACGTCTGCTTGCGCGTCCGGCTCATGACCGTTCCTTCGGAAGCGAGATGGCGAATTCGGTCCGCGCCCAGGCGGCGCGCGACGGATCGTCCTCGCCGACCAGCCAGACCCGTCCGCCGGAGCGCTCCATCAGCGAGTGGGCGATGTAGAGCCCGAGCCCGCTGCCGCGCTCCTTGGTGGTGAACCGGGGCTCGAAGATGCGATCGCGGTTGGCGGCGACGATCCCCGAGCCCTCGTCGCTCACCCGGACCTCGATCTGACGCTCGGCATCGAGGACGCGGACGAGCAGGCGGCCCGAGCCGCGCTCCGTCTCGTCGAGGGCATTGGCGACGAGATTCGAGGTGGCGTGGAGGAGAGCCTGCGCGATTCCGTGGGCCTTCGCCTCTGCGTGCGGAGCGTACGAGAAGCGATCGGCAAACGGACGCAGCCGGTGTCCGAAGAGATCGAGGGCACGGGACACGACAGGCTCGACGGCGAAGGTTCCCGCGCCAGAGAGAGGCGAGGCAAAAAGGTCCTGCCAGGTGCGGAGCAGCTCTTCGAGGCGCGCGACCTGGGCGGTGACGAGACGGAAATCGTCCAGGCCGGTGAGCTGCGGCCCGAGCGTGCGCGAAAGCAGCTCGAGGCCGGCCTTGATGCCGAGGAGTGGATGCCGCATCTCGTGCAGCAGCTCGGCCTCGAGAAGGGCGTCGTCGTGCGACGCGGTGACGGTTGAGGTCTTCAGGGCTCAGCTCAGGTGGGCGGCGGCGGCCGCGGCGGGGAGGAGAACGGTGAAGGTCGCGCCCTTGCCAGGAGCGCTCTCGACGAGGATTCGCCCGTGGTGGGCCTCGACGATGCTGTGGGAGATGGAAAGCCCGAGCCCGACGCCCGCGGCCTGATCCTTCGTGCTGAAGAAGGGATCGAAGATCCGCTCGCGCATTTCCGCGGGGATGCCACGCCCGCTGTCGGTGACGGTGAGCTTGAGCGCGTCGCCGGCCACCTCGGAGAGGGCGATGCGCAGATCGCCGCCCGAGGGCATGGCCTGGACGGCGTTCTGGACCAGGTGCGCGACGACCTGCTGGATCTGCACGGGGTCGCCCTGCGCATCCGGGACGCGGTCGCCCATGTCGGTGCTGACGCGGATCTTCCGCTGCTCGATCTGCTCCGAGTACAGCTCGAGCGCCGACTCGACCGGGCCCTTGAGGCAGAACCGCTTGCCGAGGACGGTGCGCTCCTGATCCGCGAACTGCCGCAGGTCGGCGACGATCTTGGTGACCCGTCGCGCCTGCTCCTGGATCTGCTGGATGGTGGTGGCGTGCGCCGAGTCCTGGCCGAGCTCCTTGCGCAGGACCGCGAGAAGGCCGGTGACGGCGGTGAGCGGGTTGTTCAGCTCATGGGCCACGCCGGCGCCGAGCGAGCCGAGCGCCGCGAGCCTTCGGGTGCGCAGGATCTGGTCCTGGGCAGCCTTCAGCTCGGCGGTGCGCTCGTCGACCCGCTGCTTCAGCTCCGTGTTCCAGGCGCGGATCTCGTCGTCGCGCTTCTTCACCTCGAGCGCCATGTGGTTGAAGGCCGCGGCGAACTCGCCCACCTCGTCGCGCGTGTCGACGTCGGCGCGGGTGTCGTAGCGACCCTCGGTGAGGGCGCGGGCGGCTTGCGAGAGCTTCTGGATCGGCTCGCTCAGGCCGCGCGAGAGAAAGAATCCGAGGCCGGCGATGAGGAGTGCCGACACGGCGGCCCAGAAGAGCGTGTAGAGGCGTACCCGGTGCGCGGCGCGGAAAGCGGCCGCGGCGGGCTGGGCGATGACGACCGTCCAGCCGACTCCGCTGACGGTGGAGGCCGAAGCGAGCCATTCGCGGCCGTCGGCGCGGGTCACCATGCGGGAGACGGGCTTCTGGGCGGCTCCCGCCGCGCGCAGCAGCGAAAGCTCCGCGGCGGCGAGCCGCTCGCGCGCGTCGAGCCCGGCGATGGGCGTGCCGTCCGCCGTCGCGACGTAGGCGATCTGCTCGTCGTGCGCGATGCGCCTCATCCCGTGATCCATCTCGGACAGCGAGACTTCCGCCGCGACCGCGACCGGTTCCCTGCCGTCGACGCGCAGCGCAACCGCCACGCGGGTGCCCTGGCCGACGGTGTACGGGGGGCTCATCGCCGTGCCGGTCTCGAGCGCGAGCTGGAGCGGAACGTGGTCGAGGAAGCGCTTCACGTCGGCCACGGTCAGGAGCGCTGCCGGGTCGCCGGAAGGGCGCCGCGGGCCGAAGGCGGGCTCCGCGAGAAGCGATCCGTCGCGGCCGATGAGCGCGACCGCGCCGACGAAATCGAGCTGGCGATAGGGAATGAGGAGCGCGGCGGAGCGCTCGTCCTGGCTCAGCTCGAAGACGGGAAGGATTGCGACGGAGAGCCGGAGACTTTCGATGGCGCGAGCGAGCGTGCGTTCCGCGCCGCGCGCCGCTTCCTCCGCCATCGCCGCTTGCGAACCGCCGACCGTCTTCTCCAGCTCTGCGCGATTGAGGGAAAAGGAGAGCCACCCGAGGACCAGGAGCGGAGCCAGGCCCACCAGCGCGAGGACGAGAAAGATTTTCGAACGGAAGCTCATGACGCCGCCGGCCCCTTCTTGGAGCCATCGCAAATCCTTCGAAGGTCAGTATGGAAAAGTTCGTGGGGGACTGTACGGTGTCGAGTCGCATACGAGCAATTGATTGAATAGGCATGAATTGTGGTCCGCTTCGATCCGCGGAAGGTTGCGCTCGCACCTTTGGCGCCGAGGGGCGCCCGGCGGGGAGGGTGAGGGTTTCGCCGCCGCCATGTGGTACACGGGTGCGCCGATGATCCGGGCGCAAAACGCCATCCGCCTCGGCCTGCGCGCGGCGACGAGAAACCCGGAACTGGCGTTCGCCAAGACGCTCCTCGACCTGGGCGGGACCGCGCTCTCGCTCTTGCCGGTCTTCTTCGCGGCGGTGTGCGCCTACCTCGTCGCCACACGCGTCGATCTCGCGCCGGGTCTCTTCCAGGCAGTCGCGGCACTGGAGGCGATGACGTGGGGCACGGCCGGCGCCCTCGCTTGCGCTCTGCTCCTCTCCTGGGTCCTCGGAGCTGCCTTCTGGTCGGGCGCGCTGCCGCTGCTCGCCGCCGACGCCGAGCTTTCCCGGAGGCCTCCTCCCGGCAACTTCTTCCTGCTCGCGGGCCGCGGCTTCTCGCGCGTGGTGGCCGCCTCGACGATGGCGACGGGGATCATGCTCCTCGTGCGCATCGCGTTCTTCCTGGTGCTCGCGCTATCGGCGCTCGCCTGCGTCGTGCATCCCACGGTGGCGCGCTTCGCCGCTCTCGCCTTGCTTCTCACCGCGGGCCTCGCCGTCTACTTCCTCGTCGATCTCCTCGGCGAGCTCTGGCTCGTGCGCGCGGCAGCGCTGGGCGACGGAACGACGGTGGCGTTCGGACGGGCCGCCTCGCTTCTCGGCCGCAGGCTAGGGGCCTGTCTTCTCGTGTCGATCGAGTTCGCGTTCTTCGATCTGATGGTCGCGCTGCTGTCGGGCGCCGCCATCGCCGTGGCACTTGCCCAGGCGGACGTGGGCCTCGATCCGGCCGAGACGGCGTTCTCGATCCCCGCGCGCGTCGCCGTTTCGATCGCCTTCGGCGCGGTGTTCGCCTGGCTGGAAGTCGCCCGCAAGGGTTCGCTCGCGGCGCTGGCGGCGGACGACGACGGCCTCATCGACGAAACGCCGCCGGAACCTCTGCCGCCGCCTCCGGACGAGCGGATCGTCGAGGCGCTGCCGGTTGTGGAGGAGCCGATCATCGAGGCACTGCCCGTTCCGGAGGAGGAGGTCGTCGAAGCCCTTCCGGCCGACGAGAAGAAGGATCCCGAGAACGGCCACTAGTGCCATCCCGGCTGCGACGCGTCGAACCTGAGCGCCGAGACTGTTCCCGCGCCGCTAGCGCACGACGCCCGGCGTTCGCAGGGCGTGCCTGACCGCCGCCGCCGCCTTGGCGAAGAATCCGCCCACCCGCGCCGCCGCCGAGGGCTGCGCCTGCGTCGCGCCCTTCGCTCCGCCGCGGCGGATGAAGAGCAGCATCTTGTCGGCGTCGGTGAGCTTTCCCATCGACCGCGTCTTGATTCCCCGATCGCGTCCCAGCACGAACAGCGACTCGCGTACTTCCCCGGTGGCCGGATCGAGCAGGCCCCATTCGCGCAGCGCCTTCTTTTCCGGATCGCATGCCAGCGTGAACCCGAGGCCGCGCTCCGTCTTGAGGAAGGCAGCGGCGGACGGCTCGTCCGCGCTCACCGCGGCGATCCGCGCGCCGAGCTTCTCGAAGGCCATGGTCGCGTCGCGGAAATCGAGCAGGTGGCGGACGGCCGTGGGCGAGGCCGCACCCTCGTACACCAGGAGGACGAGCACCCGATCGCCCGCCAGCCGCGAGAGCGACGTGTTCTTGCCCTTGATATCGAGGAGGGGGGCGTCCGCAAGCACCGTGCCGACAGCAGGGCCGTCGTTCATACGGGCTGAAAGCTACACACCACCGGTTACTTCAGGAATCGTCGCACCGACAGCTTCCGGATCCGTCCCCCGACGAGGGTCCAGGTCACCGCGGCGCCGAAGAGCATCGCCGCGAGCGTGAGCCCGGCGAGCGCGGCGAGGGGCCAGTGGGTCCCCTCGGGCCCGCTCACCCTGCCGACCAGCGAGAACGCGCCGACGATGAGCCCCGAGGCGATCGATCCCATGAAGAGGAGGATCCCGAGCGCCTTCACGTTGGTGTTGAGGCGCTGCATCTCCTCGTTGCGGACGGTGACCGAGAACTTGCCGCCCTCGAGATCCATCAGGATCTGCGAGAGCTGCTGCGGCGTGTCCTGCAAGAAGCCCTGCAGCTGCAAGAGCAGCCGCAAGAGCCCGCCGCTCATCGAGCTCGGGCTGTAGCGATCGATGAGGAGCTGCTTGGCGTAGGGGAGCGCCACCTGCGCGACGTCGAGATCGGGATCGAGCTGGCGGATGATTCCCTCGGTGGTCGCGGACGCCTTGGAGAGCACCGCGTACTCCTTGGGGATCTTGATCTTGTAGGTGAGCGCGAGGTCGGTCAGCTCGTTGAGGAGCGTGGTGGAGCTCACCTCGGAGAGCTTGAGCCCGAGGTAGCGGTCGAGGATGTCGTGGATGTCGGCGCGGAAGCGGTGCAGGTTGATGCGCTCGTCGGGGATTCCGACCTTGTAGAGCAGCCGCGCCACCGTGTCCGGATCGCGCAGCCCGATGGCGAGGACGAGCACGACGATCGATTCCTGCATCGCCTTGGAAAGCCGCCCGACCAGTCCGAAATCGAGGAGGCCGAGCCGGTTCCCCGGCAGGACGATGACGTTCCCGGGATGCGGGTCGCCATGGAAGATCCCCTCGATGAAGAGCTGCTGGAAGCTCTCGTCGAGGATACGGCGGGCGAGGAGCTTGCGATCGACGTCGGGCGGCGCCGTGCCTTCGAGCACCGCCTTGAGCTTGAGGCCGCGCAGCTCTTCGAGCGTCAGGACGGTCCGGCAGGAATGGGTCCGGTAGGTGCGCGGGATGACCACGTTCTCGCGGCTGTTCTTGCCGAACTCCTCGATGTTCCGCGCCTCGTTCTCGAAATCGAGCTCGAGGAGCATCGCCTTCTGGAACTCGGCGACGATGCCGGTCGGCGTGTAGATGCCGGTTTCCTCGATGACGCCTTCGAGGAAGCGGGCCAGATAGGAAAGCAGATCGGTGTCGCTGCGGATCTGCACTTCGATGCCGGGCCGCTGCACCTTGACCACCACCTGCTCGCCGGTCGGAAGCCGGGCGCGATGCACCTGGGCGATGGAAGCGGATGCGAGCGGCTCGGGATCGATCTCGGCGAACAGCTCGCGCCAGGGCTTCTGCAGCCCCTCCTCGACGAGGCGCAGGACCTGCTCGAGCGGGAGGGGAGGCGCGCTGTCCTGCAAGGTCGAAAGCTCGGCGATGAAATCGGGCGGAATCATGTCCGGGCGCGCGGAGAGGATCTGGCCGAGCTTGATGAAGGTCGGTCCCAGCTCGGCGAT
>Ga0209474_10000154_pt1 | contig 81752 bp, 72 predicted proteins | sample GraSoiAngelo_145_FD_185902 | JGI IMG/M metagenome (GOLD analysis project Ga0209474, IMG submission 185902) | Grasslands soil microbial communities from the Angelo Coastal Reserve, California, USA - 14_1009_05_20cm (SPAdes) (version 2) | ecosystem: Environmental > Terrestrial > Soil > Grasslands...
GTTCGTCCAGCTTCTCGGGTTTGACGTTCTCGTGGTACGAGCTGAGCGGGACGAGGGTGTTCAACGCGGCCGTGAGGTCGCCGCCGAGAATCGGCACGCCGTTCACTCGCGCCACGACGGCACCGTCCGCTGGCGACGAAGGGCGTGAGTTGTGCGATGGCACCGGCGTGAGCTGCGCCATCACTGACACGCTCAGGACCAGATGTATCAAACCCACAAGCTGAATACGCATAGGTGTCTCAAAGCCCGGGGAGGAGACGCGCTCCTCCCCGGACGTCATGTGCTCGGAACCGGCACGCGTCATTTGATGTGGCACGTCAGGCACATGGCGCTTCCGGCATTCGATTTCCGGAGGAACGAGCCCAGTGCGTTGTTGTGCGGGTTGTGGCAGCTTGCGCACTCGACGGTTGCCGTCGCCGTCGACGAGCCGTAGAGCGGCAGCGGCAGGTTGGTGCCGACGGTGATCTTCGTCCCCGAGATCGCCTGGGTGACGAACTCCGTCGGTGTGGCGGCGCGGGAGGTCTCGTAGATGATCGTGATCGGATGGTCGTTACGCAGATCGGTGCCAAGGAATGGCGAGCCGGCCGAGAGGATGTTGTTCGTACCGGTGCCGCTCGCCGAGTACGTCGCCTTTGCCGTCGCCTGCCGTGTGAAGGCGACGCTGGCGGCGTGCGCCACGCCGGACAGGTTCGCCAGCACGTCGATCGCGATGCTGCCGTCGTGGCAGCTCATACACGCACCCGACACGCCGCTCTGGATTGCCGCCGACGTGGGCGCCGCCGCGTCCATCGTCGAGCTCGCGTACACCTGATACGTGCTCGTCGATGAACTGCGGTTCCACAGCGGAACGTTGACGCTCCCCTCGTGTGGCGTGTGACAGAAGACACACGTTTGACCGTTGATACTCGCGTCGGTGTTGCGAATCGCCGAACCCGCGCTGAAGTCGTGCGGGCCAAAGGCGATCGTGCTCTGTGCCGCCGCGCGACCGGCTCCGGCGAGCACGATCACGGCGGCGGCGAAACACACTCTTCTCATAATCTTCATCCCCTTCACTTCAATCGAGCCGATGCCACGCCCGGCCTGCCTCGATCCGCGGCGCGGATCGGACGGCGGGGCGTTTCGAGCATGCAGCGCCCGCCGGCGGTGCGCGGCCGCCGGTCAGGCGCACGATGCTTTGCGCCACCATCATTTCCGCTGCACGTTCGGGCTGACGCGCTGAAACACCTGCACGCGCGCGTTGCCCTGATCGGCGATGTAGATGCGGTCTTCATCGTCGACGAAGAGGCCGGCGGGCAACAGGAACTCGCCCGGCCCGATTCCCGTTCCGCCGATGAACAGCAGCAGATTTCCGTCGGCGTCAAAGATCTGGAAGTTGTTGAACGACGTGTCGGCGATGTAGATGTGGCCCTCGCTGTCCACACCTACGCCTTTCGCGCGATTGAAATGTCCCGGACCGTCGCCCTGGGTGCCGATGGTCTTGACGACCTCGCCGGCAGAATCGAAGACCTGAATCCGAAAGTTCAGCGTATCGGCGACGTACAAGCGGCCCTGGCGATCGACCGAGAGATTCGTCGGGAAGTTGAATTCGCCTCGATCGACGCCGCGCTTGCCGATCGCGCGAATGAAGCTGCCGTCGGCCGACGAGTAGCAGAGCACCTGATGCTTTTTCGCGTCGGCCACGTACAGCTGCCGGTGCTGGCGATCGATCGCGAGCCCAGACGGGTTCTGCAGCTCGCCGTCGTGGCCGATCGCGATCGTCATTTTGCCGTCGGATCCGTAGCCGAACACGCGCTTGAGACTTGCGTCGGCGACGAACACCGTGCCGTCGCCGTCGACGGCGACGCCCACCGGTTTCGAAATCTTGCCCGTCCCGCTCTCGCCGACGAACGCGACCGATTTCGCCGTGGGATCGAAGACGAACACGCGGCGCGCGGCGGTATCGGTGACGAAGACGCGGCCATCCTTGGCCACGGCGACCCCGTACGGCTTCATCATCTGGTCGATGTGCTGCTGCGCGTCGGGACCGAGCAGCAGCGATTTCCAGCGCCCGTTCTTCTTCTTGAAGTCGTCGACGCCGTGGTACTCCGTGACGAACCGGATGCGCGGCTGGTCGGGAGGGAGCGGCCAGACGAGCGTCGGCTCGGCCGGCTTCTTCTTGTCGGCAGCATGCACACCGACGGCGGCGCTCCCCAGCGTCAGCGCAGCGACGAATGCGATCGATATGACCTTTCGGTACATAGTTCTTCCTATGCTCGCGGCGCCGTGGTCGGGCCGGAGGCGTCTCCTATGCTCTATTTCCGCTCGCTCTCACTCGTCGTTCGACGTCGCGCACGACGACGCTGAATGTCCAAACGGCTTTCATCCGCATCGGCATCAGAAGCTGTGGCATTTGATACATAACGAGCTGACCCCCTTCGCACCGAAGCGGAGCAACTTGGCTCCGGCCGATCCGTGCGGGTTGTGACAGCTCGCACACCCGAGCGTGCGTCCCCTCGCACTCGGATCCGGACGCGCATCGACTGGATGCGCGATGGTCGGATGTCCCGACACGAGCGACCCGTCGAGAAGGATGCGCGGGCCCGTCGCGATGAGCCGCTCGATCCCCTCGACCGGCCGCCGGCCGAACATGAATCCGCCCTCGACGACCGACGCGTCGACCGGCACGTCGACGTGACACGCCAGACACACCGCGTTCCCTGCCGTGCGGAGTTGCGCCGGACTGCTCGCGCCGTGCGGGTCGTGGCAGATCTGGCACGACGCAGCCGCGGGTGCATGCACGTGATCCTGGGCAAGCGCCTGCGCGATGTCTTCGTGACACGTCGTGCACGCGCGGTTGCCTTCCGCCGGCAGCTGAAAGCGAAACGGCGATCCATGCGGGTCGTGGCACGCCGTGCAGTTCCCTGCCGCGACGGGCGCATGCCGATGCTTTTGCTCGAGTCGGTCCGTGATCTCCTGATGACACGTCACACACAGCGCCGCGGTGTCGCGGCTCGACGCGCCGCCCTTGAGCACGATCCGCCGCCGTCCCGCGGCGCTGCCGACGACGTGGCAGGTCGCGCACTGGCCGGCCGCCGCAGGGCCGTGCATCACGCGATGGCTGACCACCTCGGCATGACAGCTGATGCACCCGGCCTCGTTACGCGCCTCTACCGGCGGATGCTCCGGCCGCGCATCGGGACGGCTCCCGGCGCGCGATCGCTGCGCACCAGGAAGCGTTTGAAACACCACGACAGTCATCAGCATGAATCGCGCGGCTCCGGGCACTACCGCCTCCCGGGAGCGACCTCCCGTCGATAGGCGGTCATCGCCCGCGCAGCCGCGGCTGCCGGCGATGGCTCCGGTGCGGCGTACGCGCGCGGATCGACGCCGCTGATCGCCTTCGCCCGATCGAATGCCGCGTCGGCCTGCCCGCGATCGCCGTCGGCCTGCAGCAGATATCCGAGATAGGCCACGGCGGCCGCATCGGCGTCGTTCACCGCCAGCCGCTCGAGCGCCGCGCGCGCCTCCGCTCGCTGCCCGTTCAGCGCCGCGAGCCGCGCCCGCTCGCGCTGTACGCCCACATCGCCGTCGCGGCGGGCGGCCGCGCGATCGAGCAGCCCGCGCGCGGTCGCGAGATCGTTCGCGTCGAGCGCGAGCGAAGCGAGCTCGACGAGCGGATCCGGAAAGGTCTCGTCGGCTTTGCTGGCCTCCTCGAAGCTGCTTCGCGCCGGTTCTTCGTGCCCCTGCGCGAGCTGCAGGCGTCCGAGCTGCACGCGTCGCAGCGCGGCCGGCGCGACCTTCGGCAGAGTGGACGACTGGATCGGCCGCCGTACGATGCCGGCAACCGCGTCGATCGCGTCGAACAGCTGCTCACGCTGTTCGTGCGAGTAGCCGAAGAGGAAGAACGCGAGCATCCCGTTCGCATCGACGACGGCCGTTGACGGAACGGTGACGACCCCGTACGCGTGAAACAGCTCGAGGCCACGATCGGCGAACACTGGAACGTGCACGTGAAGCCGCTCGACGCGATCGCGGAGCTGCTTCATCTCCGCGTCGTCGACGTCGTAGCGATCGACGCTCACCGCGGCGACGGCGACGCCGTGCGCCGTCATGTCGGACACGGCGGCGTCGAGCCGTTGCAGCTCCTCGATCGAGCGCTCGCTCCATCCGGCCCAGAACAGCACCACGAGGCCGCGCCGGCCGGCGAGCTGCGCCTTCAACGGCCGATCGGCGCCGGCCAGGTCGCGCACAGCCAGAAGAGGCGCCGGCGCGCCGATCGGCGGACGGTCGCCTGCCGACAGAGGACGCGCCGCGAGCAGGAGCACCGCCGCCAGGCCGCAGCGAATCGCGCGTGGCATCGCGTTCATCGTTCCCCCGGCGAGTGAGTGGTTTGCACCAGCTTGCGGCTGTACTCTTTCGGCAGATGACAGCCCGGCGCGCACCGGCCGCCGTCCGGCGTCTGCGTGTAGCCGACCGGAAGCTGCCACTCGCCGAACGGCACGGTTTCGCGCAGGTGCTTCGGCTCGGTGCTCGAATGCGCCTCGTGGCAGGCACGGCACGTCCGCCCCTTCTCGGTGCGGTTCACGTGAAGGAAATGCAGATTCAGATCGCCGTCTCGGAAGCCCGTGACCGTGGCGGTCCGCTCCACCTTCGCGAGATCGGGCTCATGGCACGAGAAGCAGAGCTCGTAGTTCTTCGGGTTGTACGGGCTGTAGAACGTTTCCGGGTAGTCCTTGCGCAGCAGCCGGAAATGCTCGGAGTCGTGCGGCAGATGGCAGCCGACGCAATCCTGCTGGCGAATGGGCCCGTGCAGGTCGGTGTGTGTCTCCAGCCACCCTTTGACGTTCTGCACTTTTCCGCCGGGCGCATCCTGCTCGCGGTCGTGGCACGAGAGGCAGAGGTCCATCGACGTGCCCTTCAGCTGCTTCCCGAGATCGCTCGCATGCGGGTCGTGGCAGTTGATGCACTCGCGATCGACGGAAACCGCTTCGTGCTGCACGCGCGCCGTGACCAGTTCTTTGCGCAGCGTCTTGTGGCACACGAGACACTGCTCGGCGCCGTCGACGCGAATCTGATACTTCGACGGCGACGCGTGCGGGTTGTGGCACGTGGCGCAGTCCTCCTTGACCGGCTCGTGGGTGAATCGCTTTTCCGCCAGCCGCGCCTTCATGTCGACGTGGCACCGCTGACAGAGGTCCGCGCCGAAGACGCGGACCAGCTGCGGCTCCTCGCTGCCGTGCGGGTCGTGGCAGGCGAGGCACTCGCCCGCCGCGACCGGTCCGTGCACGAATTTGTCGTCCTTCTTCACCATCTGATGACACACCGTGCATTTCTTGTCGTCGAACTGGTGAGCGTCGCGCGTCTTCGGCACGTGACAGCTCTCGCACTCGGTCGCCTTCGGATGAACGACCGGATGCTTCACCACGTCGCCGTGACACTGCATACACGTGCCAGCCGCGGCCGTCGCCGGCGCCGCGCGACGTGGAGCCGCAGCCGCCGTGGCGCGGGCGGGCGTCGCCTGTTGCGGTTGCGCCCCGTTCGCGTACACAGCTGCCGCGACGAGCACGATCATCGCGACGCCGATCAACGCAGTCGTCGTGTTCTGAAAACCCCCGGCGGTTACTCTCAATCGCCGGCCCCGAGGCGTGTCCAAAGCGCGTCCTCACGCACGCTCCGGCGATCGAGCCGGAGCGGCCATGCCGTCGTGATCACTCGAAGAAGTCCTCTTCCTCCCCGGGGTCACGCTGTCCCGGCGCCGCGGCGCCGGGTGCGGTCGTTTACTTGGAGCCCGGTGCCCCCGTCGTCGCGGTCGGGCGCGGCGCCGACGGCGCCGCCGTCAGCACGACGTGAACGTTGATCTGATCGCTCACGCCCACGCCGAGATACGTCGGCTCGGGAATCTGGAACGCCGAGATCTGAATCGGAAACGTCGCGTCGACGCGATAACCCTTGCCGTCCTGCTGGAGATCGGCCGTGCCTGTGATATCGCGCTGTTGGCCGTGCAGCATCAGCTTGCCCGAGAAGGTCGTCTTGCCAGCCAGCTTCTGAATCTTGATGTCTTCCATCTTCGCCACGGCGAAGTCGGCGCCCTTCTGGACTTCGAGGTAGTTGTTGCGCAGATGACGATCGCGTAGCGAGATGCCGGTCTCGAGCTTCATCAGGTCGACGGCGAACGCCCCCTTGAGGGCACCGGAGCCGTCAGGCGTGACGCTGCCATTCAGCGCTGACGTTTTTGCGTCGAAGCTGCCGCCGATTGTCAGCGGACAGTTGACAGTAACCTCCGCGTTTGTGACTCGAAGGACTTCGTCGGCGCGTGCGCTGCCAGAAATCAGCATGGCTCCGACGACTGAAGCGGCTAACAGACTCTGTGGACGAAAAATCTTCATCGCGCACCTTCCTTGAAACGTTGGTTGTCGATAGCACCTAGGGCAACGGAAATGCCATGCACACGCTTCGGGCACGAGGCGGACGGCCCGACAGCCGATGAGGGTCCTGTTATTCGGACAGTTTCCCCGCACAGAAACCGTGAACGCGAACGCTCCGAATCGATCGAATCGTCGCTGGGTGCTGCCACGCGTGTGACGATCATCTCCACCTCAACGACGAAATCGTTATTGGACTCATTTAATCAGCGCGCGTCGGCGTCTCGCGCTTGCGTCATCCGCGACAGACGCAGCGCGACATGAACGGACAGAGCGACCGCATCGATCGGCTCGATTCAGAACTGCACTGGAGTTTGGTCGGTCCACACTCGCGTCGGTCGTCCATCCACGCTGGTGGCGCCCTGCCGGCCGTAGACGACCGAGAGCGACACGCCGTACGCCACGTGCGCAACGAGGCTCGACAGCGCCGGCCCGAGACCGAGGCGCAGCGCAAACCAACCGGGTGATGCGGCGCTGCTGTCGTGGACCACGTTCCCGATCGCGCCGATGATCGGCACGCCGATACTCTGGGCGAAGACCCACAGGCAAACGCCGAACACCATTCCCGTCGAGGCAGGCTTGAGCGACAGGCGCGGCTCGATCTGCATCGCGAACACCCACGCCCACATCGTTCCGATGAGGAGATGAAGCGCGACGCCAGTCTCGCCCACTGTGACTGGAGCGGTCGTAAAGATCCGCGCGATCCACGTTGGCAAATCGACCTGTGCCCATCCGAGAAGCGGCAGCATGTACATCACTGTCGTCATCACGATCGTTGCGACGATGCCGCACGTCGTGACGAGCACACCGTCGATGCGCAGAGAACGGGTCCGGGATCGGGGATACGTCAGAACATTCATACAGACCTCCCGCGTCGCCATTGCACGCTCGGACATCAGCGGCTACACCACCGTCTGAGATCGAAGCGCTCGATCAAGGTTCGATCGGTTGTCCCTGGGTCTTGCTTGGGGTGACGTCACCACGCGTCGAGCAAGCGACTTGCCAAAATGAAATCGCGCGGGGCTTCGGCGCGCGAATGATTGTTCAGCCGTGAGCAACTATGTTACTGGCGCTGACACAACTGCATCTCGCTGATGCGCCACTTCCTGTCACGAACCACGCGAGCGCTTGACGACGCGCCGATGGTGATTTCGTACCAGCGCGATTCGCCTTACAGTTTTCGCGTAACACTTACGCATCATCGTGTCTGCGCCACGTCGAGAGATGCTGTGAGCAGGAGATGTACGGCGTTCGGCGCGTCGGCCGTCGCGGGCGTAAGAATTTCTCGCACGAGTAATAGTTACGCGTGCAACGAATTTCGCGGAAGCCTGCTACAGTAGGCACGCTCGCCTGCAGGAGATCATCAATACATCGCAGACGGTCGGCTCCGACGGAGATGTCTGTATGCAGAGGCTGGCGGCGTCTTGGACGGTCATTCGTAGACAGGTTCTTCGCGTACTGAATCCGCCGATCGCATCGCGGCACGTGCTCGTCGTCGACGACGAACCGTCGATGTGCGAGTTTCTGCGTACGGTCCTGTGCGCCGCCGGGCACCAGGTCGTGACCGCGACGAGCGCCGATCAGGCGATCGCGAAGTACCGCGTCTGTCGGCCGTTCGACGTGCTGCTGACCGACGTCGTGATGCCGAGAATGAGCGGCGACGAGCTCGCGGAGCGGCTTCGCGCCGACGACCCGAACCTCAAAGTGATCTATCTCACCGGCTCGCGCGAGCAGCTCTTTGGAACGAAAGTCCTGTTGTCGGCCGACGAGGCGTTGCTGGAGAAGCCGTGTACGCCGGCGGCGCTGTTGGATGTCATCTCGCTGGTCGTCGACCTGCGGCGCCAGGACCGACCCATCTGGACCTGATTACTGCTGTCGGCAGCCGCGAGCCGCACGACGTCACACCTAACGTCCCGAGTCGACGTTCGTCGAGAGGTTGCGCGCGCGGTTCAATTGTTGCTCGGCGATTCTTCCGGAGCAGGAGTGGAAAGTCGTTCCGCGCCGGAGTCGGTGCTCACCGGGGCATGGCGATCGGTGGGACGCGCGGTTCGTCGTCGAGCTGTCCGGGCGCCCCTTCCGGTGTGCTTGCGGGCATGGATCGCATCGGTTGTCGATTGCGCACCCGGTAACGGCCGTCGCTTCGCGGGATCGATGCGCTCGCGATCGCGGATGAAGGCCTTGATGATCTTGAGGGCGGCGCGAGCCTCGCGCTCGGTGCGGCGGCCTTTGAAGTACGCCGCGAGCTCTCTGGTGGCGCGGAGCACCTCCTGCTCGCGCATCTGCTGTTCATCCGGACGGGTGGGCGTAGCAGATCGTTTAGGGGATGACGGCATGATTGACAGCGCCATTGTCGCCCAGCCCTTTCACTTCGTAACACACAATTAAGAGGCACGATACCGCTGCGATACGGACGGCGGATTACGGTGTACCGCAGACATGATGGCGAAATCGCGAATCCTCATCGTCGAAGACGAGCAAGACGTCGCCGGCTTGATCAAGCACGCCGTCGAACGAAACGGCGACGCCGAGGCTCGGCTATCGGTTCGTCGACTGAACGATCGAGCTCGCACCCGTTACACGCCCGAAACAGTTCCGTCACGCGACGATCATCGCGTCCTCCTACTCTTCTTCACGAGCGAGACAGTCAGGAGGAGCGATGAAACAGTACAGACCCCTGGTGATTGCAGCGTATGTGGCCGCGTGCGCGACGGCCGCCGCCGCGCAGAGCGAACGGGGACGCCTCATCGGCAGCGTGCGCGACGCGAGCAACGCCTTCGTCGGCGGCGCGACCGTGACGATCAGGAACGAACGGACGAGCGACGCTCGCACGACCGAGACGGATCCTCAAGGAAAATTCTTCGTGGGATCGCTGAAGCCGTCGACCTACACGGTCAAGGTGGCCATGCCGGGCTTCGCTCCAATCGAGTACACGTCGATGCCGGTCGACGCGCCGAATTATTTCGACACCGCCGGGCTGCCGAAGTCTTCGCTGAAGCAGAACCAGTACGGCGGATCGCTCGGCGGACCGATTGCAAAGGATCACGCGTTCTTCTTCGGCAGCTTCGAAGGCTATCGCCTCGATGCGGGATTCAACAACGTGGAGTTAGTGCCGAGCGATGCCGCCCGGGCGCGCGCTGCTCCTGCCATCGCGGCGCTTCGCGCGGGATTCGTCGATCCGGCCGCGGTGATGCTCGCCGGCAACTCGACCAATCCGGATTTCGACATCGCGCAGTTGCAGGCGACGCAGGTCGTCCGCGAGAACGCGGTCAGCGGCCGTCTCGACCCGAGGTTCACCGACACCTGGTCCTCGTACGTACGGGTGTTGCACGACCGGGGCACGAGCGATCAGCCCGAAGGCGTGAGCGGCCGTGTGGTGCACAATCCGGCGGCGTTTGCGACGCCGCAGCCCGGCGCGTTCGGCAATCTCGAACGCGGCGGGCCCCATGGACCGACCTTCCGTCAGGTGGATCTCGTGGCAGCGACGCATTTCCCGATTCGCGGGCAGAGCAACGCGGAGTTTCGCGTCGAGGCGTTCAACCTGTTCGACCGGGCGAACTTCACCAATCCGTGGCGACGCTGCCGCTCGCCTTGCCGGCGAATAGCCTGAGCGAAGCCAACAAGGTGAAGCCGGGAGGGACAGCCGTATACGGCAGCCGCTGCCGGCACGTTCGGCACGATCACGAGCACCGTGGGACGGACGGTCGGGCTCGGCACCACCCGTCAGGTCCAGTTCGCGTTTCGTTTGAATTTCTGAACGATTCACAGGCGCCTTGACGAGGGCGTTTTACGCAACGCCCGTCGACGACACGTGCCCGCACGCTTCGCAGCGCACGTGAAGGAGCGGCGGGCTTGCAGAACGTCCGACCGTTTGCATCGTCGTGCGGCCGCACTTCGGGCAGTCGTGGGCGGAGTGCGGCGCCGCTGTTGAAGCCCGCGTCCGCGGTGCGCTTTCATGACGAATCGGGAAGATGTAGGCGCACGCATCACACCTGAAATAGACGCCAGGCGCCGGCCCGAGACGCCGCGTTCGAGGACTTCCGCACTTCTGGCAGTTGTGCACGGCCGCGGGGGCGCTCATGCGCCCCTGCGGCTACAAATTCGATTCCGCGCGCGCCATCTCGAAATATCAATGCAGTCGTTCAGTTCGCGCGCCGCGCGACAGTCGTGTGTGCCGAGTCGAGCCATGGCGCTGACGAAAATGCGGGCGCGGTCGGCCGATCCGCGCTCGGGCGATCTACGGCACCTCCGCGAGCAAGGGCTGATCGAGATGGTTCGGGTGCCCGGCTCTCGCGAGTATGCCGCGGCGTTGACGAAAGAAGGCCGGAGCCTGCTCGAACACCATCGTGACCGCGACCACGGTGACCGCCAGACGTTCTGGCGTGGCGTTAAACGGGAGCGGGAGTTGGAACACGACCTCCAGGTCTATCGCGCGTACGAACGCGCGGCGGAGCGGCTGGCGGAGCGTGATGCGCGCATCGAACGGGTCATTCTCGACCACGAGCTCAAGCGTGAGTACCAGAAGTGGCTCCACGAGCGCGATCGCGACCGTCCCGATTACGACGGACACCCCGATCGGACCGACGACGAGATCCGCGAATGGGCGCGCGAGCACAACCTGCCGTACTTCGATGACGAGGTGCACTTCCCCGATCTGCGCGTCGAATACCAAGAAGCCGGCGGGCGCTGGGACCACGACGATGTCGAGGTCACGACGGAGCATTACCGCGGTGGCCACGCGGCGAGCGTGGCGCAGTCGGGCTTCTCGTGTTACCGCGGATCCAGCCTCCGCATTGGTGGGCGTGGTGGCGGCAGTCGGGGCAGTGGACATCATGGCGGACTCGCCGAGGAGATCTGGGATTGACGACCGAGGACCGTGTTCAGGCCGTCGCCGACTACGGCTTCACCGAGCGCCAGGCGCGGTTCCTCGTGCTGGTGACGTCCTCAAAGAGTTGAACGGTGTGTCGTGGTTGATTGCGTCACTGCTGTTTGGCGCGGGCCTGCGCTTGCAGGAATGTCTCGAGTTGCGCGTGAAGGACGTCGATTTCGATCGGCGGGAGATCGTAGTACGTCGGGGAAAGGGTCAAAAGGATCGCCGCGTGATGTTGCCGGACGTGGTCCGTGATCGCCTACGAGAGCATCTCGACGTCGTTCGTGGCCTCCACGAGACGGATTTGGCGGCGGGCTTCGGACGCGTCGTGTTGCCGACTGCCCTGGAGCGCAAATTTCCGAACGCGGCGACGGAGTGGCTCTGCCAGTTTGTGTTTCCGGCGGGCCGGATCTGCCGTGATCAGCGCTACGGGCCGCCGTCGCGCTTTCACCTGCACGAGACGGTGGTCCAGCGCGCTGTCGCAGAGGCCGCTCGCCGCGCGGGTCTGACAAAGCGCGTGACGTGTCATACCTTCAGGCATTCCGTTCGCGACGCACCTACTCGAGGCGGGGTACGACATCCGGACGGTGCAGGAATTGCTCGGCCACAGCGACGTGTCGACGACTATGATCTATACGCATGTGCTCAATCGGGGTGGTCTCGTGTCAAGAGTCCCATCGATCGGATGTAGGACGTGCCAAGCGATTAGCTGCGCCGATTTCGCAGCAATGGCATGAGCGTCAATACACCTCTCTCGGTAACTGGTTGAGGCTCAACTGGATTTCCCGCAGCTCAGTCGGATGCCAGCGGGAATGGCTGTGAGCGCCTCGCAGTCATTCCTGGCGCTCGCCGTCAATGCCGGCGGCTCGCGGACGGGCGACGCGGTGTTAGGATCCAGTGGTTCAAACAGATATCCCTGGTTTGACCGTTTTACTTTCGTCGAGCATGACTGCAAACGGTGACGCCGGTCAGGTCCATTAATAGTTCGGCGGACACGAAGGCGAGCTTTGGCGAAATGAAATTGGGGAACTGTGCCCTTCTGCTCACCATGACGGCAATCACGGCGTGTGGCACTGGGACTCCAGTTGCTCCCTCAAAGGAGAAGAGCTTTGTGCTGTTGATTAATCCGTCACCGTCATGCCGGACTGTTCAATCGCCGATTCCGCTCGACGCGTTTGAGCTTCTCGTCGCCGGCGATCTAGTGGGCCGCGGAGCGTCGACTCTTCGGGCCGCTCCGCCTGCTGACCAGAGATGTAATCCAAGTGATCTTGTTCTCCAGTTCACCGGAGACGAGTCTACTGTCACCGGACTGATCACGGGCAGTGAGTGTTTCGTGACGGGTGGAGTTTGGACTGCAGGGTTCACACGGCCCGGTGTCCAGCCAGGCCGGCTCCAAGGAACGCTGCAGCAGCTTGCGAATAATGCCTTGGCAGTCATGAATGGTAACCTAGACGGCACCATTAATATTGGGCTCAAGTTCTCGGCGTTTGGTGGCGAGTGTACTGCGCCGGATCACCGCTGGAGCCTTCAGCCTCGTGAGGGAAGGTAGCCGCGGGATCTTGATCTGTAAGCGAACATGATCGAGTGTGCGGGTAAGCCGCCGAACAACGCGTTGCACCAGACGGCCGCTGCTGCGATCCTGAGCGTCCGCTGGTGAATGCTGGCCGTTGGGTCGACAAGATCGATGAATGACGCTATTCCTGAAGGTGCAAGACCCGTGGCTCGCGTGCTACTCGTGGGGCCTGGAAAGAAGTTGCTCCTCCTGCACGCCGAGCATGCAGCCGATGGTCACAGGCTCTGGCTCACCCCGGGCGGCGGTCTTGAAAAGTATGAAAGCTTCGAAGACGCGACACGTCGAGAACTACGCGAAGAGACTGGCCTCGAGATTGGGGTGGTTGGTCCATGGGTGTGGACTCGGCGGCACGCGTATTCGTGGAACGGCCGATGGTGTGACCAATACGAACGATTCTTTGTCGCGACGACCGACAACGAGCGGATACGTCCGAGAAGCCGAGACGACTATGTGATTGGCCACCGCTGGTGGAGAGTCGGGGACCTCGGTATCTCTCGCGAAGACTTCGTGCCACGCCGCTTGGCAGCGCTGGTCGGTCACATCATCGAGGGCCGGTACCCAGACGAACCAATCGACTGCGGCGTGTAGAACGAGGAGCCTGATCTCAGGCGGCCCAACATCGGCTTGCAGCCGACGGCGGCCAGCGCGATCGTGAGGCCGCCGCGGCTGAAGCTGCGCGTTGGGCCGACGGAAGATAACGTGGCGATGACCTTACGCCAAGCTCTCGCTTTCATTCGTAAGCACGGTGTCGTGCTCGAAGCCGCGCAGGGGCCGGTCCCGTCGGTTGCTGAGGCCATAGCTGGCGAGCCAGTGCGGGGTAGCTGGTGGTCTCATCCGAAAAGTCACGAGATTTTCGCGGTGACGCGAGCGATTCGCGACAGCGACGATGTTCGCGTGTGCCGTCTCATTAACGGGAAGATCACGTTTGTCCATCGGCGGTTGTGGCCAGCTCTTGTTCGAGCGGCGGGTCGGCTTCCATCGGATCACCTTTCGCAAGTGAGCGAGGTCCACACCAAGTCGGGACGTCACTTGACCAAAGAGGTCCCCTTTCCCGATTGGGTTCCGTCGAGCGTCCGCGCAGCTGCCCGAAATCTGTCTGAGGAATCGGCGCTCGCAGAGTTCGCCTTTAGATCGGATAGAGACGCATAACAAGCGTTTGCAGCCGTCGGCGGCTGGTGCAATCATGAGCCGCCGCGGCTGAAACGCGGTCGTTAGGCCGAACTCAAAACTGGTTGGGCAGGGTAGACTCGATCAGTGGAATTCGAGTGGGATCCCGAGAAAGCCGCCGCGAACGTCAAGAAGCACGGCGTCGAGTTCGGCGAGGCGATGACGATCTTTGGCGACGCGTTGGAGCTGACTATCCCGGATCCGGATCACTCGGAAGACGAACGCCGATTTCTGAGTATCGGGACTCTCCGCCGACGGGCGGCTCCTTGTCGTGGCCTACACGGAGCGTGCAGGTCGAACGCGAATCATCAACGCTCGTGAAGCGAGCTCGAAAGAGCGCAAGAACTATGAGTCCACAATCCAACGCGAACGGTAGCGACGAGTTGCGGCCCGAGTATGACTTTTCGGAGGGTGTGCGCGGGAAGCACTACGAGGCATACCGTGCGGGCACGAACGTCGTGTTTCTCGAACCGGACATCGCGGAGGCTTTTCCAGACTCTGCGTCAGTTAATAACGCGTTGCGGTTGCTCATGAAACTCGCGAAGACAAAAGGGCTGGTTGGTGGTCGGCCTAACAAGGCGCTGCGGCCGACGAGCCGCCAGAAGCGTAAGGCGAAGTCGAAGCGCCGGTCGCGTGCGGCTCGCGGCTGAGCGCCGATCGTTAGGCCGACAATATTCATAATGAGCTCTCGCGCTCGAGCGTCTCTTGGGATCGTCTTGCTTCTGGTCGGCTGTGCCGGTCGCGGCCATGCCCTTTCAGTGCATCTCGCAGACTACAGCGATGCACCGGGACGAGGCCGATTTCGCGTTGACATGCCTGGCGGCGAAGCACCTCTGTACGCCGAAGCGGGAGCCGTGCTCGACGATCGTGACTTCAAAAGCGCGTCATTTGCGCGAGACGACAGAGGGCAACCGTTGTTGCGCTTGTGTTTTGCCCCTGACGGCCGGCGGAAATTCGTTCACGTCGCGGCGAAAAATGCGCACCGAAGGCGAGATGCTCCGCATTCAGAATCGTCATGTCGACTGGGATCGACATCAGATTGCGATTCCGGGGCAAAACGCGAAGGATGGCGAGAACCGTCGGATTCCGTTCGATCCGCACGGGCGGTTGACGCCGATCCTGAAACGCCGATCCGCTCTGGGTCCCAACGCGTACGTCTTCGGAACGCCGTCGGGCGAGTTTCAGCAGAGCTTCAAGACGGCGTGGGAGGCGCTGCTCCTCGTCGCCAACCGACACGAGACGAAGCGGATCAATCCCGGTTCATGGACCGATCGCGATCGCGCCAAGCTTCGGCAGATCGATCTGTACTGGCACGACCTCCGTCACGAAGGCGCATGTCGGCTGCTCGCCGACGGCGTCGATATCCGTACCATCCAGCAGACGCAGCGCTATCTCAACATCACCGACGAAGAGCTCCGCAAATCGATGACCGGTGTGTGGGAGCGCCGCCGCCAGCTTCGGGCGGTGAGTCAGTAAACGATTTGAGGCGTCAGGGAACTACCGTGAGCCGCTACAGATTGTCAGTCATTTGTCAGTCGGACGATCGTCAGGAGACGAGCGGATCTCAAGACGTGCAGATTTGCTCGGAAAAGCTGGCGCGCCCGACAGGACTCGAACCTGTAACCTTCGGCTCCGGAGGCCGACGCTCTATCCAATTGAGCTACGGGCGCAGCCGATGGGACCGTTGGGTGGCCCCATCAGCTGCGAGTTTACCTTATTCGATCCGGATCAGACAGCGTGCGTAGTTGCTGTCGAATATCGAGGCGGACGCGATGGGGTTGAGCGCGTTGGGATCCGCTACGTAGAGCGCCTGATCCGCGGCGACATTGTCGGCGACCCAGTCGCCGGCGAATCCTCCCGACGTCGACGGGCTCGCGTAGATGGCGGCGCGCATTTCCGCCGCTGAGGGAAGGTGCGCTCCGATTTGGTTGCAGAAATCGGCGGCCTCGGTAAACGTCGCGAGATGATCTTGCGTCTCGATGCAGATCGCGCCGCGCCGTTCGAATCCGTCGGGACAGATCGTGCGCGGGCCGCCGTTGCACGCATACGACGCTGCGCCGTTGAGCGTGAACATCGTGCCGCCGTTCGGGCAATGCGGGTCGCCTGCGACGATCGGCGTGATCGACACCGACGATCCTGCGGCACCTGCCGCGCCGATCGGACCCTGCGCGCCCGTCGGTCCGTTGGCGCCCTGCAATCCGGTCGGACCTGTCGGGCCTGCCGGACCGGTCGCACCCGTCGGACCTTGCGCGCCTGTCGTGCCCGTCGGGCCCTGCGCACCGGTTGCACCAGTCGCGCCTTGCGCACCAGTCGCCCCCGTCGGACCTTGCGGACCGGTGGCACCTTGCGGGCCCGTCGCGCCAGTCGCGCCGACAGCGCCCGTCGGACCCGTCGCGCCGGTCGGCCCGGTCGCGCCCGTGGCGCCGTTCACGCCATCGTTACCGGCGTCGCCTTTCGGCCCCGGCGGTCCCGTCGATCCCACGGCGCCGATCGTCGCCGTGAATTCAGCCGCCACGGTGTACTTCGGCGCCTTGCAGACCACGATCCGATAGCTGCCCGGTACGATCGCCGCCGGCAGCTGCGCGACCACGTGATCCTGACCCGAAGCGATGACGACGACCTCGATCTCGTCGATCATCACGCGCGGCTGCGACGAACCGAAGTTGCTCCCTTCAATCGTAATCGTCTGCCCCGCCGCATCTGGAATCACGGCGTAGATGACGGGCGAGGACGTTTGTGCTCCTGCGATCGACGACGACAAAGCCACTAGCGCTGCAAACGACATCAAGAGCCGTCGCATGGGCGCACCTTTCTCGGCGAATGGGGCGCGCGAGGTGCTGCATGGGCGGGGAGGTGATTCCGTTATAACGTGGCGAACCGACCGGCACAAGGCGAAAAACGATGGACACGAAATTGAAATCACGCGTAGCAAATCAGCACACGATCTACAAGCACTTGCAGGGACGATGCTCCGATTCTTGACAGAACAAGCATCGGACGGCGCCTGAAAATCGCGCGAAGTTTGGTGCTCGCCGTGTGGTGATCGAGGAAGAAGTGGCGCGCCCGGAGGGAGTCGAACCCCCGGCCTACAGGTTCGAAGCCTGTCGCTCTATCCAGCTGAGCTACGGGCGCGTGATGTCGACTATATCATCGCGCACACCCAGGAAGCCGCACGGAAGTTTTTCGACAGCCACTCGAGAGTGTTGATCGTGTACGCGGTCGACGCGACCGCTGCGCGGCTGATGCGCCGCGCGCCGCGTGACGCCCGGTTGGGCGCGCGGCGGCTTTCGCGCCGATGTGCCGATGGAGTAAAATCGAGTTTTGCGCCGACGCGAAACGCCGCGCCGATGCAATCCCTTCAACCTTCGCTCACGCCGATCAGGTTCGCGTGAGCGGTGGTTGGCGAGCGGGTCGATGCGGGCCGGTAGCTCAATTGGCAGAGCAGCAGACTCTTAATCTGCGGGTTGTGGGTTCGATTCCCACCCGGCTCACCACTGATTCGAAACGACTTAACTGATTTTTCTCGCTCGCCGTCAGCGCTTCTAGTTGCGGAGCTTGCAGACGGTCTCGGCTCGTCGAGTCGATCGACGCCCTTGCGCAGCCGTATCGGGCAGCCAATGCGCGTACACGCGCAAAGTGATCGACGCGTCGCGATGCCCGAGCTGCTGGCTCACGTAGGTGATCGGCGCGCCTTCCTGCAACAGCACCGAGCGAACGTGTGCCGCATCTGATGCGGTCCGCGACGATGCACGCCGGCGCCGTCGAGAATTCGGTTGAACGCTTTGCGAACGTTCGATTCATCGAGCGCCGTTCCCGTCACGGACGAGAACACCCACTCGGGAAACGGACGGCCGACGGCGAACCAGGCCGCGCGCTGTTGCCGGCGCCAGAGCCGCAGCGTCGCCGTCAGTTGGTGCGACAAATCGACGCGCCGGCGTTGATGATTCTTCGGCGTGGTCAAGATGCCACGCACCACGTTCCGCTGCACCTGGACGAAGCGGCGGCGCCAGTTTGAAGTCGCCCCACTGCAGCGCGAGCAGCTCGCCGGCGCGCATCCCCGTGCGAAGGCCGCACAGTAACCAGGGATGCCACTCCGGAAATCGCTGTCGCGCGACCGCAACGATGTGCGCCGCCTCGTCGCGCGTGAATGGATCGATGATTGGCTCGGGATCGTCGGCGCTGCGCAAGTAGCGGCCAAGGCGCAGCGCGGGATTCGCCGGCAGCAGCTCGTCTTCGACTGCATGCGTCAATCGTGGTCAGCGTCCTGGCCATGCCGCGGACCGTTGAGGCCTTAACGATCACTGCTTCGCAGAAGGCGTGCGCGCGACCCCGTCGACGCCGATGACGGCCGTGACGAGCGCCGACGCGCCCTGGCGCATTTCGGGCCAGACAATACGGAAACTGCTGTCTGGCAGCGTAACCATGCCGAAGTAGTCGCCATAGGTCGGCTCCATTCGTATGGCTACCGCATCGATCGTCGACCCACCACACGAGGACACTGACAGGCGCTCGAACGGGCCGAATGTGTCGCCGCCGTCGAAGGACGCCGCGAACAATTGTTCGAGACACGAATCACGCACGTCCAAGCGACGCTCCACCATTATCATCCCAAGTACGCCGTTATTGTTGACGGCCATGCTCATCACACGTCGGGCATTCGCGTCGAGTGGTCGAGATCCGACGATCACTCCAGGGCGGCTCCACGCACTGAATTGATCCATTGAGTGTGTGACGACGATCGAGCCGCCTCCGCTCTGACGACAGGCAAAATACAGTCGATCGTGGACGGTCCTTTGGAGCGATCAACGGCCAGCGCTGACAACTGAAAAGGCGGCGGAGGACCGCACGTGTCGTTCACCAGTGCCGCTGGAGAGAACGTCGTGGCTCCATCTGTGGAGCGGATCACCAAACCACGTCGATTGGCCAAAAACGGACGCGACCAGGCATCCTCGACGAATGACGCGACGACGGTTCCGTCGGCGAGCACAACAGGCATTTCGCCAAACTGGTGTAGGCTCGTCGCCGTCACTTCGGTTGGCCGGTCGAACGTGCGGCCGCCGTCTCTGGACCGCGCCACGAACACGCTCGATGCAGATGCCCGTTACAGTCGCGCCATCCGTAGTGCGTGGTGATGTACACCCAGCCTTGGCGCTGCGGTGAGGCCAGGTCGACAGCGATCGCCGGATGGTCGTGGCCCCTGCCGATGACGGTCGGCTTCTCGTCCCAGCTCGTGCCCGCATCGTTCGAGTGATAGGTCACCAGCCAATTGCCGCGCTCGGGCTGAATGCCCCGGACATCCGCGAGCGCAACGAACACGGCTTGGCCGTCCGGTAAAATCGCAACTTGCGGATCGCCGCAGTGTGCAAGAGAGAAATCGTGGGGGTCCAGATGCGCCCGCCATCCCGTGAAGCAAAGGCCGAACAGTACTGGCTGCGGTAAATGTCCGGCAGCGACTCTCCGAGCACCGAGCTGAACGCCGCCACTAAGAGCCGGTTCCCGTCAGACGGATGGACCGCGAGATGCGGCTCCGTGAACCGACGAGGATCTGCTTCACGCGCAATCTCCGTGGCCGGCGCGACGCGGATGGTCTCGCCGTCCGCGATATTCATCGAGCAGAACCACCCCACCAGCGAGATCATCGTCGCCAACAGCCGCACGGAGGCGGATGATAGCACCGCCGCGGGTAGACTCGAGCGCTCACGTGCGCCGTCGCAACGCTGTACCGCCACGTCCTGACATTCCGCCGTCATGCGCCCGCACGGCCGCCGAGGCGGACAGGGTTGGGCACACGGAGATCGGCCCGGAGTACCTTTTGCTCAGTCTGGTGATCGAGGGCGGCTCAGTGCGACTGCTGCGACGCACGAATGTCAGCTGACACCGTCCGCCGGCGCATAGCCGCGGCCCACTCGGGTCACCTGAAGAGTGCGTCGTCTTCGGGAATTGACCCGTTTGTCGTGGTCGCTCCGGCAACTGCAAACATCGCGGCAGGTGGAGGGTGGGTCAAGGCCGCGCAGCGGTGAGCAAAGCGACGAAGCCTTGACGCGCCCGAACGCTCCCGCATGCTCGCCAGCCGGAGCGACGCATGACTCGCCTCAGGCGCCGCATCGAGGTGGATGTGGTTCGTTGACACCTCCAGCCTGAACATCTACCGTGATCGCACAAATGTGGGCCGTCGCAGACATCGCTCGATAGCACGAGGCCGAACTCTCCAAGGCATGGCATGACGACTTCAAACGTTCCGACGGCAACAGCGGCGGCGGCTCGAAAGGTCCGCGTCACTGATCGCGCGCTCGTGGTCGAGTTGCGCGACGGACGCGTCGTCTCGGTACCGCTGGTCAAGCGCGTAAGGGCATGCGCCGTGGCCGAGGCAATCGGGTTGAATACGAAGAACGAATCTGGCGCCAAATCGCGGGTCACGACCGGCCGATAACGATCGCGGTTTCCTGCCGATCGCGCCGCGACCTACTGTTGACACATCTTGCCCGACCATCTACCGTGATGCCATGAATGTTGAGCTCACGCCGGACCAGCGCGCCTTGATAAAACGCGCGATCGAGAGCGGCCGTTTCAGTCGCGAGGATGAAGCCGTCCAGGAAGCACTCGCGCTGTGGGAGGAACGGGAACGACAACGGCTGGAGCTGGTTGCCGCAATCGACGAAGCCGAAGCGTCACTTGCCCGCGGTGAAGGGCGATGGATTACCGCGGAGTCGGTGAAAACGCTGGCTGATGAAATCAAGCAGCGCGGCAGGAGCAGACTTGACGCCGAGCGCTCTGCCGGCCGCTGATGGACGTCCGCGTCGCAGCCGAGGCTCAATCCGACCTGGATCGCATTTGGTATTTCGTCGCAACACAAAGCCGCAGCACCGATATCGCTGATCGGCTAATCGACTCGATCACTGCTCGCTTCGTACTCCTGGGCAACTAGCCGCACATCGGCCGCCGCCGCGACGAAGACCTGCGGCCAGGTGTTCGCACTTTCACAGTCGGAGACTGCGTGATCGCGTACCGGATCGATGGCGACAATCTTCTGATTCTTCGCGTGCTGCGCGGCAGCCGCGACATCGAATCGTTATTCCGTGCGTAGTCTCCGTCGTCTTCACAGTCCGCTTCAGCCTACTCAACAGAATGACGTCTGAGTGACGGAGCTGTCATCGCTGCACACGGCGGCTTGTGCGGCATTCTGCCAGCGCGCGTGCCGGCGATCGTGCGGAGCGATCCACACGGCGTTTTGATCGGTCAAACGCGCCGCCTTCGCTGCACAACGACGCACTGCGCAGACACCGGGAATCGTGGCGTGAACGACCCCGAACGGGTTCCGGGGCGACAGCGCGAACCATCAGACGGGGTCGTTCACGCCACGATTCCTCTCCCTTCGACGCGTGGCGCTGGGCTGCCGATGCCCAGCGTGTTCGAAGTCGGTGCTGGTGCGAGCCAACTGGAAGTCTCGACGGTCCACGGGACCGACGTGCTGATACAGCGTCGCCAACTTCTCGAACGCGTCGAGCGCGACCTTCGAATGAGAGCATCCGCGGATTGGCGCATGTGCCGCGCGTCCGACGGCGACGCGATCATCACTTTCAGAACAGTCGCGGCATAGCAGCCGTGGCGAAAGGATGCGCTGCTGCAAACGGTCTGCGCGGTGTCATCCAGCTGTTTGCCGCACGTGATAGTGAAGTTGGACAACGCCGTCCGAGAACCGTTGCACAGACAGCAAGCGGAGCGGCACCTGCCGATGCCGACGCGCTATCAACGGTATGCCTTCGCCGATGAACATCGGGATGACGCTGACGATGAACTCATCGATTGCCCCATCATCGAGGAAGGAGCCGATGAGCTCGCCGCCGCCCATCATCCAAATATTCTTTCCGGCTTCAGCGCGCATCTGTTTCGCGAACGCAGTAATCGGCTGCGTCACGAAACGGACGCCGACGGGAACCGATGGAGGGGGCGGCTGACGCGAGAACACGTAGTGCACGTCATTTGCGCTGAAGTTCGCGCCCATCTTGACGCTCAGGTCGAAAGTCTTTCGACCGAGAATCTTCGCGTCGACCGTGCGCATGAATTTTGGCAAACCGTAAAAACCTTTCGGCGCCGGCCGATTCGTCAGCCAGTCGACGTCGCCGTCAGGGCGAGCAATGTAACCATCAGCGCTCGTCGCGATGTGAACGATGATTTTTCGCTTCGCCACCGCGGTCCCTCCCGGTCCTGAGTCGACCTCTGACGAATGAACGGTCAGTCGATGCCTGTACTACATCGCGGTCATGCCGAGCGCAAACGCGATCGATAACGGACGTGTGGGTCATGAAGACCGACTTGCCGGCGGCCGCACGCCATCCGTTTTATCGGCAGCTGAATAAGCTGCTGCGCGAGCACGTGTTCGACGATTTCGTCGGACTGCAGTGTGCCAGCTTTTACGCCGAGACGATGGGCCGCGCCGGGGTTGCCGCCGGGGATCTATTTCCGATTGCGTTTGATGGGCTCACAAAGAGTGCGCTATAGGCGAAATTCATGCTGGTGAATGTGATGCCATACGATGCAATCTGAAGAAAACCGTTGACCGCGGCGTTCACAGCGTCAGACTCGACGAACCACGATCCGACCGTTGGCCAGACGAGCTTGCGGGCAGCTGTCGACGCGATGCAAACAACGACGACTAGCACCAGGCCTTGAATGAAGAGGACTCCAATCGCCTCGGGCCGCCGTTGACCGGCTCGGCGGGCAGCGAGAATCTGGATTCCGTCCGCCAGCCCGATCGGCAAGACCAGGAAGAGCAACAGCACCGAGTCCGCCACGGCAATCGCACCGAGCTCGGTCACGCCAACGCGAGCCAGGAAAGCCGTGTCAATGAGGTGCAGGATCGTTTCGTTAGCCTGCACGAGGATGATGGGGAATGAAATCTTCCAGACCACCCGCGAGAGGTTGCCGGTCGTCATAGTGGCGCATACGCGCCCTGAACTCCTTGGCGGCGAGAACGCTGAACCGTCGTCTTATGTGAGCGCGAACTTGTACGAATGTCGGTTGAGCCGCGCGTCTCGGCGACAGGTTTGACCCTCGCACACCCGATCGACATTCCGCATCGGTCCGGGCCCGTCTAACCAAGCGACCCATCAAGAGGTCGTGATGCACTCGATCGAACACTTTTCGAGGTCGAGGTCCACGACACCGATGACCGCTCGCAAGATGTCATAGCGCCGGGCCAGCCCTGATGTGCCCGCCATCCCGGCCGAAACCTCTGGCTGTGGTCGGAGAACATCGCCTGGGGCACCTGCAGCACTGCCTGCCGGACAATTGGTCAAGATGAGTACGAACGTCGACAATTTCTTGGCACCGCCCTTGCGCAATGCCGCCGGTCGTCGCAGCAATGAATAGAGCCGCAGACACACAGCAGGAGCCAGAATCGCGCCGCTCCTCCTTATGAACCGACGCTACACGTTGCTTGTGCTGCTCGTTTGTTGCTTGCGGCCCTCTGAGGCGAATGCATCAGGGCTGGTCGTCCATAGTGTCACTGATGAAGGGACAGCAGCTACCATCTCTCGTTCCGTGTCACAGATCACCATCGATGGAGTATTAGACGAGCCTGACTGGAAAGCAGCAGCACCGATCGGGGAGATACGGCAGCGCGAGCCGCACGAGGGCCAACGGGCAACAGAGTCTACAGAAGTAAAGCTGCTTTATGACAGCCGGAATCTCTATGTCGGCGTGATGTGCTTTGACTCAGACCCGAAGCATATTATCGGCACACAGATGTCGCGTGACGCTGACCTTTCGGCAGATGATCGCATAGAGATTCTCATCGACAGCCTCCGCGACCGGCGTAATGCCTTCTACTTTGCCACCAACCCGCTGGGTGCGCTCGTTGACGCGCTCGTCATCGAAAACGGCCAGATGATCAATAAAGAGTGGGATGCAATCTGGCTGGTGCGAACCCGCCGCACAGAGCACGGGTGGAGCGCCGAGTTTGCGATACCCTTCAAGAGCTTGGGCTTTCATAGAGGGCAACAGGCGTGGGGATTCAACTTCTCTCGCACCATCAAGCGCAAGCTCGAAGAGGACCGGTGGGCATCTCCACGCCTTGATCTGGCGTTCTTCCAAGTCTCAGAAGCAGGCGAGATCCCGGGCGTTGAAGACATCGAGCAAGGGAACGGATTAGATGTGCGTCCGTATGTCTCACACAAAGTGCTTCGCGATAGCAACATAGGAAACGACGCGAGCTCTCAACCCGGTGCTGACATCTTCTACAACATAACTCCGAGCTTGAAATGGACGACAACGATTAACACGGACTTTGCCGAAACTGAGGTAGACACACGCCAGATCAACCTGACGCGTTTTCCGCTGTTCTTTCCCGAAAAGCGCGCATTCTTTCTCGAGAGCGCGGGAGCGTTGAACTTTTTGAATTCGGATGAGGAGGCCGACGTCATCCCGTTTTTCAGTCGGCGGATCGGGTTGCTCGAAGGCGAGGAAGTTCCGATGCTGGCCGGGACGAAGCTGACCGGCAAAGTGAGCGGCTATGACGTTGGGCTACTCGCGGCGCATACGCGCGCAACCAACCTGGTTGAAGCGAAGAATTTTCTCGTGGCCCGCGTCAAGCGCAACATCCTGAAGCAGTCTTACGTCGGCGGCATCTTCACGAGCGGTGATCCCGCCGGCTCCGCCTTCAGCCGGACCTCTGGCGCAGACTTCAGACTCTTCAGCTCTCGCTTTCTAGGGAAGGACCAAAACTTTGGCGTCGACGGATTTCTGCTCAAGACGTGGAACGAGGGATTAAACGGAAAGAATAATTCATTCGGCTTTGGCATTCGCTACCCGAATGATCTGTGGTATCTCATCTTGGACTGGAAGCAGATCGAAGAAAACTTCAGACCGACGTTGGGGTTTGTGCCGCGTACGGATGTCCGGAAGCTCAGCATCTCTGCAGAATTCAACCCGAGGCCCGAAGATTTTTTCGACGTCCGGCAGATGTTCCACCTGTTCTCCTTCACACGCTTTACGAATCTTACTCATAACCAGGTTGAAAGCTGGCGGGTGTATACCTCTCCTATCAATTTCACGTTCAACTCAGGCGACGATATTCAATTCAACTATGCCCCACAGTTCGAGCGACTATTCGAGCCATTTGAGATTGCGCAAGGAGTAACACTGCCAGTGGGCAATTACCGCTTTACCAGGTGGGGCTTGGAGATCAGTACCGCTTCCAAGCGGCGATGGCAATTTGACAACACCTGGTCGGTCGGCCCATTCTGGTCGGGTCACGCCAGTCAGCTCGAGACTGGCTTTCAATACAAGGTAGCGCCTCATTTTCAAACAGGCATCACGCTCAAACAGACATTTGCGCGCCTCACAGAAGGGAACTTTGTCGCGAGGGTTGTCGTCCTGAGGGCTGACTACTCCGTGTCACCGCTGTTGACATTCTTCAATCTCGTCCAGTTCGACAATCAGGGGACGAGCCTCGGCTGGCAGAGCCGCGTCCGCTGGACTCTGCGGCCAGGCAATGATGTCTTCCTCGTCTTTACTCAGGGTTGGTTAGAGGATGAAGCCCGCAGCCTGAGTTTCCACCCTACTGAAACCAAGCTCGCCGGAAAACTGCAATACACCTTCAGATTCTGACGTTCCGTGCCTTCGCCGGATCGCGGGCGAGAACGGATGCGAGGAGAAGAAGCTTGACCGCTGGTTTCCAGCGGCCCAGCTGCGGTCCCACACGCAACTCTCGAATGCAAGACCTTGGTTAGACACTCTGCACGGCATAGCCAGTCGCGTGCAGTGAATCGAGGAGATAGTACGCATTGAATCATGACTCGTCATCTTAGCGTGCATGATATCGCACGAAGGCGTTGAGAGGAACGAACTCGAACGTGATGTCTGGCGATGACTTGAAGATGACCACCGACAAGTCGCCTTCTGAACCATGACACGGCACTGGTGTTGCTCGGCCCGTCGCTCGGCACGACGGCGGCGGCGGCAAGAGGTTTCGCCAGAGGCACACTTGGCGGGCGCCGCAATGGGAGTCTGGCGGATGACACTCCAGTCGGGATGAGGCAGATATTTGGTGGTGAAACTTCTCGACCATATCCCGGTGGCGCATCTCGCCACGCGTTTGGAAACGCTCCGAAATACCCTCCGACCCACGCCGCATGTGCCGTTGGCCATGAAGGGAATGGATCTCTTTGCCAAACTCGAGTATGTCAACCCGGTTGGAAGCATCAAGGACCGCCCCGCCTACTGGATCCTCCAGCGCGCCGCGGACAGAGGTGAGATCTGCGAAGACACGACGGTGATCGAGTCATCCTCGGGGAACTTCGCCGCCGCCCTGGCAGCCTTCACTCACCTGGTCGGCCTGCGGTTCATCCCGGTGATCGATCCCAATATCTCCGGCGCCTACGAGTCGTTCCTCCGGCGCGTGTGTCCCGCGGTGGTGAAGGTCGAGGAGCGTGACGACACAGGCGGATTCTTGAAGACCCGCCTGCAGAAGGTGAAGCAACTGTGTGCCACCACTCCGAACGCCTATTGGACGAACCAGTACGGAAATCCGGACGCCATGGAGGCGCACTACGAGCTCACGGCGACTGAGATCTGCGCCGATTTCGACACGCTTGATTATGTCTTCATCGGCGTCAGCACGGCGGGAACGATCGCCGGAGTGTCCCGTCGGCTCAAGGAGCACTATCCCGACATTCGTGTCGTCGCCGTCGATACCGAAGGCTCCGCCATCTTCGGTGGGCCACCGCGCAAGCGCCATATTCCCGGCATTGGATCGAGCATCGTCCCGCCGTTGCTGTCGCATGCCAAGATTGACGATGTTGTCCTGGTATCCGAGTGCGAGACCGTTCAAGCGTGCCGCGAACTCCTCACGACGCACGGACTGTTCGTGGGCGGCTCCAGCGGCACAATGTTCGCGGCGATCAAGCGGTATGCGGCGAGGATGCCGACGTCCAAGCACCCTACCGTGCTGTTCCTGTGCCCTGACCGCGGTACCCCCTACCTCGATACCGTGTTCGATCCCACGTGGGCAACCAGGCTCGAGTAGCGGAGCGTCGAAGCGATGCAATTCGAGCTCTCTGTCATCAACGGCAAGACCGTATTCGACATCGTCCACGCCCATCGGGCTGAATGCATCGGGATCGTTCGCGAGGCGTATCTCGCGCACGCGGACGGACAGTCCGTCAATCCCGATAGCTACTTTCTGCGATTTCCCGGCAAGCCAGACTCCCGCATCATTGCGCTCCCGGCCTACCTCGGAAACGGCTTCGACGTGGCCGGCCTGAAGTGGATCGCCAGCTATCCTGGCAACATCCAGCGAGGTTTTCCTCGTGCCTCGGCCGTACTCGTGCTCAATAGTTACGAGACCGGGTATCCCTTTGCCATACTCGAAAGTTCGATCATCTCGGCCGCACGAACAGCGGCATCAGCGGCTCTTGCCGCGCACTGGCTGAATGGGCAATCGCACCTGGCGCATTCGCTGGGAATCGTGGGCACCGGGTTCATCGCTCGGTATGTTTACGAGTTTCTGGTCGACACGGGATGGGAGATCGAGGAGGTTCGCTTATACGACCGGTCGCCTCTCGAGAGCGAGAAGTTCAGAAACACGGCGTGCCGTCTCGAGCAGCACCGCGCGGTCACGGTTGTCCCCGACGTGGCACAACTTGTGAGGGGCTGTGATCTGATTCTCTTCACGACCGTTGCTTCGACGCCCCACATCGCCGATGTCAGCCTGTTCGAGCACAACCCGCTGGTGCTGCATGTTTCGCTTCGCGATCTCGCTCCCGAGATACTCCTGAACTCGCAGAACGTGGTCGACGACGTCGATCACGTCATGAAGGCGAACACGTCCCCCCATCTCGCCGAGCAGAAGACGGGAAATCGAAGCTTCGTGACGGGCACTCTTGCCGATGTCATGACCGGACGACGGTCAGTGAATCGTAGCCGTCCGATCATTTTCTCCCCCTTCGGCATGGGCGTACTCGACCTGGCAGTCGGCAAGTGGGTGTACGACCAGGCCGTCGCCAGCGGCCAGGAGCTGCGCTTATCCGATTTCTTCTACGAGACGGCGCGATGACCACGTTGATTGAGGATCGATGTGGAGTGAAAGGTCAATGAGAACGCTATTCGCAGGGATGGTCTTCAGTCTCATCGCCTCGTCGTCGGCTGCGCAGTGGATCCAGCTTCCGACGCCGGGAATCCCGCGCACTTCGGACGGCAAACCGAATCTGACCGCACCCGCGCCGAGGACGCGAGACGGCAAACCCGATCTATCCGGAATGTGGGCGCGAGAGGGCGACGACCGTTACTATAACAATGCGGCCGCAGATCTGAAGCCCGCGGACGTCAAGCCGTGGGCGCAGGCGCTGTACCAGCGTCGATTGCCCGATTTCGGTAAGGACAGCATGGAAGTTCAGTGCCTGCCGCTTGGTCCGGCGGCTGTCACGACGTCGTTCTTCGACTTCAAGTTCATCCAGACGCCCTCGGTCATCGTGATCCTTATCGAGGACCTCACGTATCGCCAGATTCACTTGGACGGCCGGCAGCTCCCCAAGGATCCGAATCCGAGTTGGATGGGATACTCCGTGGGACACTGGGACGGCGACACGCTGGTCGTCGAAACCAACGGTTTCACCGAGCGTTCGTGGCTCGATTACGACGGCCATCCACACACGGAAGCTCTCCACATGACCGAGCGCTACCACCGGAGCGATTTCGGTCATCTCGATGTCGAGGTCACCTTCGACGATCCTGGTGCGTATACGAGGCCGTGGACCGTGTCGGTGCCGCTGGAGCTCTTCCCCGACACAGAGCTGCTCGAAGCCGTGTGCAGGGAAAATGAGAAATCCATCGCGCACATCAGGACCGGCTCGCAGGAGGCGGCCGCGGTCAACGTGGCGCGAGCGCTGCTGTCGAAGTACGTTGGCTCATACGAGATCAGGGAGCAAGACGAGGTCACAAGCGCCGTCGTCTCGCTTTCTGGCGACACGCTGTTCCTGGATCTGGATCACACGGGACCCCGAAAGCTGGTGCCGATTTCCGACACGAGCTTTTCCGACAGCGGCAACGTGATCCAGTTCCTTCCGGACGGCCAGGGCGCGGTCACCGCTTTTCTGATCCGGACGGTCGAGTACGAACAGCGTGCCGTTCGGGTTCGGTAGAGGTACGGCATCATGCGTCCGTATCGTTCAGCGCGGAGCCTCGTCGAAATGCGTGACGTCCTCGAGTTTCCTGACGATGCGTGTGCACCGATGGGATCACAGAGAGTGAAGGTCATCGTGCTCGGGCAATGACTGAATCTACGATGATTGCGGATCAGTGCACTGACGCGACGACCCGCGTCGAGAGCATCTTCGCCGAGGTGCTCGCTGACGTCCTCCGCGTCGATAACGTATCAATCGATCGCCATTTCTTTGCCGAGTTGGGTGCTGACTCGTTGGTGATGGCCCATTTCTGCGCGCGCGTGAGGAAGCGGGGCGATTTGCCGTCGGTAGCGATGAAAGATGTCTACCGCTATCCGACGATCAGACGCCTCGCAGCGGCGCTCGCGGACCGTGCGCCCGTCTCTGAGAAGCCGGCGGCTGCACGAGCGCTGGAGCTGCCGACGCCGACAAGCGCGCGCGAGTACGTCCTCTGCGGAGCGCTGCAAGCCTTGTTTTACTTCGGATATTCATACCTTGGCGTGCTGGCCGCTATCGAGGGCTACCAGTGGATGGTCGAGGGATCAGAGGGTGTCGAGAGTTACCTGCGGTTGGTCCTGTTCAGCGGCTTGGCTTTCCTCGTCGTGTGCGCCGTTCCCATCGCCGCGAAGTGGCTGATCATCGGTCGCTGGAAGCCCCAGAGCATCCGCGTCTGGAGCCTCGCCTATGTCCGCTTCTGGATCGTCAAGACCTTGATCCGGTCGAACCCGGGCGTCTATTTGTTCGTCGGTTCGCCGCTGTACGGGTTCTTTTTGAGGGCGCTCGGCGCGAAAGTCGGGCCGCGGGTCGTGATCCTCTCGCGGCACATCCCCGTGTGCACCGATCTACTCACGATCGGCGCAGGAACAGTGATCCGTGGGAAATCGATCTTCCTCTGCTACCGGGCACAAGCCGGCCGGATCGAGATCGGACCGGTAACCCTCGGCCAAGACGTATTTGTCGGCGAAGCGACTGTGCTCGACATCAACACGTCGATGGGGGATGAGGCGCAGCTCGGCCACGCCTCATCCCTCCAAAGTGGCCAGTCGGTGCCGGCCGGAGAGCGGTGGCATGGTTCTCCGGCACGGCGCGCGGACGTGAACTACGTGCGAGTCGCGCCGGCCGGGTGCAGCAAGCTGCGTCGAGCCATCTATGCGGCCCTCAGCTTGATCGGCATTCTCTTTCTTTCCGCACCGCTCTTGGAGGGAGGCCTCGGTCTGCTGTTTTTCGAGGTGTCGTCTTTGATCGAGGTGCTGGACCCGAGCGTGCGATCCAGCATCGGGGCGCTGACGGTGCGGGGGCTCCTGGTCGAAGCGCTCGCCTTCTCGGCCGTGTTCATCTTCGGCGCGATGCTCGTCGGCCTCCTGGTTGTCGGCACTATTCCTCGCGTGTTGAGGGTGTTCATCAAGCCGGACACGGTCTATCCGCTGTATGGCTTCCATTACGCGGTGCACCGGGTGATCGCGCGGCTGGGCAGGCTCGAATTTTTCCCGCTTCTCTTCGGCGACAGCTCCTACATCGTCTACTTCTTGAATTGGTTCGGCTATCGCCTATCTCCCGTCGTGCAGACCGGGTCGAATTTCGGCTGCGAGGTGACGACGTCGAACCCCTTTCTCACTCGCGTCGGCAGCGGAACGATGGTCGCCGACGGGTTGAACATGATCAATGACGAGATCTCGAGCAGCTCGTTCCGAGTGTCACAGGTGACGATCGGGCCGCACAACTTCCTGGGCAACTACGTCACCTATCCCTCTGGAGGGAGGACCGGCGACAACTGCCTGCTCGCGATAAAGGTGATGATTCCGCTCGACGGCAGGATTCGCGAAGGGGTCGGCGTGTTGGGCTCGCCTCCCTTCGAGATTCCGCGGTCCGTTGAACGCGACAACCGATACGACCATCTCCGGAAGGGAGAGGCGCTGCGCCGCGGCCTTGCCGCAAAGAACCGGTTCAACCTTCGGACAATCGGTATTTTCCTTCTCACACGGTGGGTGGGCATCTTCCTGATCACGGTCATCGACGTGGCCGCCTTCGAATTCTTTTACGACGTGTTTGCGCACACGATCATGGCCGCACTCTTCGCGCTCAGCGTCGTCGTTGCCGCGGTCTATTACGCGTTGGTGGAGGGCTACCTCGAAGCGATCACCCCGCCGCCGCCGGCCATCTGCTCCATCTACGACTCCCGTTTCTGGTGGGTGGAGCGCATTTGGAAGCTGCACCCGATGCACTTCCTCCACATTTTCGACGGCACGCCATTCAGGAGCGTGCTCTGGCGGCTGATCGGTGTGCGGATCGGCAGGCGAGTGTTCGACGACGGCGTCTACATCTCAGAGCCGACCCTGACTACCGTCGGGGACGAGTGTGTTTTCAATCACACAAGCATGATCCAGTGTGACTCACAGGAGGACGGCACTTACAAGTCCGGCCGAACCACGCTCGGCGCCGGCTGCACGCTCGGAGTCGGCGCATTCGTTCACTATGGCGTGACGATGGGTGACGGCTCGGTGCTCGCCGCCGACTCCTTTCTGATGAAAGGAGAGGAGGTCCCAGCACACGCGCGGTGGGGAGGGAACCCAGCGAGGGAGATGCGATGAGCAGTATCAGCTCGCGTGACACGGTGGAGCAGAGCCGGAAATTCTGGCGCCGTGCGCTTCTCGCCGGTGCATTCACCGCACTCCCGCGGTGGACCTGTCAGCCGATGGCCGGCGTCAGCGAATACCAAGCGAGAATCTCCGACGAACTCGTCGCGACGTTGCGCGGGCTGGCAGATGATCTATCCGTGCCGCTCAGCTCCGTATGGCTGACCGCGCACGCCAAAGTGCTGAGTGCACTGTCGGGCGAGCGCGATGTCTCAATCGGCTATGCCGCGGTGGAGGACCGTTCACCGTTGCTCTGCCGGTTGACGACCAAGCCGCACTCCTGGCGGACGATGCTGCTGGAAACGCACCGAGCCGTGCTCGAACTGCTCTCGCACGCGGACTTTCCAGTCGACGATCTGACGCGTGAGCTGGGCCTGACGAAACCGTTGTTCGAAACCGTGTTCGATCCGACGGGTGACGAACGCGGATACGCGCGGATGAGAGGCGGGGCGCTCGCCGAGGGAATCGTTCTATGGGTTGATGTCCTGTGTCAGGACAGGCTCACGCTGCGGCTGCGGCCGAGTACGGACGCGATCCATCGGGACTGCGCCGCCAGGATCGCCGGCTACTACCTCACTGCGCTTGAGCTGATCGCCAGCAATCCGGATGCTGAGCATCAGCGGCAAAGCCTGCTGTCCCGCGGCGAGCGACATTTTCAGCTTCATGATCTTGCTGGACCGCGGAAGAAGCTGCCAGACCGCAGAGTCCACGAGCTGTTCGAGGAGCAGGTTCGCGCACATCCGGATGCCATCGCGGCCGTGCACGGAGACACGGCGTGGACCTACAAGGAGCTCAACGGCCGCGCCAATCAGGTGGCACGGGCGCTCTTGGCGCGCGGGCTCGGCCGCGAAGGCATCGTGGCCGTCGTGACCGAGCGCAACCTGGATTGGATGGCCGCGGTGCTCGCGATCTTCAAGGCCGGCGGCGCATACCTCCCGATCGAACCGCACTTCCCCGCCGATCGCATCGCGACGACGCTCTCCCGGGCCGGTTGCCGTCTCATTCTTACCGAACGCGGCAGCACGGCGACGCTCGAACGCGCCCTCGATTCCCTGTCCGGAGTCCAGACTCTCTTCATCGACGCGGCCTGCGCGGACGGTCACGCCGACAGCGATCTGGACCTAGCCGTCGCGTCCGACCAGCTCGCGTACATCTACTTCACCTCTGGATCCACCGGCGAACCCAAGGGGGCGATGTGCGAGCACGCGGGCATGCTCAACCACATGTGCGCGAAGATCGTGGACCTGGAGATCGGCAAGGGGACCGTCGTGGCCCAGACGGCGCCCCAATGCTTCGATATCTCGCTGTGGCAGCTGGCCTCCGCGCTGCTGGTCGGCGGGCGCACACTCGTGATCGAGCAAGAGGCCATCCTGGACGCCGAGCGTTTCGTCGGCAAGCTCGTTGATGGCAGGGTCAACGTCGTTCAGGTCGTGCCGTCCTATCTCGAGATCGTGCTGTCCCATCTGGCGCAGTATCCCCGCGAGCTGCCGGACCTCAGGTGCGTGTTGGTCACCGGCGAGGCGCTGAAGAAAGGCCTCGCCGAGCGCTGGTTCGCAGCGCAGCCCGCAATCAAGCTGGTCAACGCGTACGGGCTGACCGAGACCTCCGACGACACCAACCACGAGGTCATGCGCATCGTGCCCCAGCGTGAGCGCGTTCCACTTGGTCGTCCCATCCACAACGTGCACGTCTACATCGTCGACGAGCATCTGTCATTGGTGCCGATCGGCGCGCCGGGGGAGATCGTCTTCTCCGGCGTCTGTGTCGGCCGCGGGTACGTCAACGATCCCGAGCGCACGCGCCGAGCCTTCATGGCCGACCCGCACCGCCCGGGCCACCGGATGTACCGGAGTGGCGACTACGGCCGCTGGCTGCCTGAGGGCAAGCTGGAATTCCTCGGCCGCCGGGACAGCCAAGTCAAGATCAGTGGCTTTCGAATCGAGATCGGGGAAGTCGAGAACGCGTTGCTGCGCGTGCCTGGTGTCCGCGACGGCGTCGTCGTGGTCGCCGAGCGGGACGACCGCAGCAGGCGCCTCGTGGCCTTCTACTCCGGCGAGCAGCGTCTCGATGCCGACGCACTGCGCGACGAGCTCGGTCGCTTCCTGCCCGAATACATGGTTCCGTCGGGTTTCCATTGGCGGCCCCGGCTGCCGTTGACGGGCAATGGCAAGATCGACAGAAAGGCCTTGACGGCGCTCGCCGGAGAACTAGATGTCGCCGAACACGACCCCGACAGACCGACCACGGCGACCGAGCACAAGTTGGCGGCTGCATGGGCAGAGGTGCTCGGCATCCCGAAGGAGCAGATCGGCCGACGGGATCACTTCTTCGACCTGGGCGGCACGTCGCTGTCGGCACTGAAGCTGGCGATTGCCCTGGACCGTGCCGTGTCGTTCAAGGACCTCACTGATCACCCGATTCTCGCCGATCTGGCCGCGCTGATCGATGACACGTTCGCGAATCGGCTCCGAGCGGCGCCAGAACTGTTGCCTGCATCTTGAGCAACAGCGAAAGAAAGGAATCGAGATGGCGTCCTCATTCCCGACCTCACTGCTCAACGTCGACGTGCGACCCGAAAGGCCGCCACTGCTGCGCGTCGACGCGGCGGACGATGCGGCGCGCTGGGCGGCCGAGCACCGCGACGCGCTGCGTGCCGCTGTCGTCGAGCACGGTTCGCTTCTCGTTCGCGGTCTCAGGTTGGGCGACGTGGCCGACATTGAAGCCGTCTTTCGGCGGCTGGGCAGTCTGATGACCGAGAAGGAGGCGTTCGCAGCTCGGCAAAGCTATGCCCACGGCGTGTACTCGTCGTCGAAGTGGCCACCCAACCAGCCGATGTGCATGCATCACGAGCTCAGCTACGCGCATGAGTTCCCCGGCCTCATGCTGTTCGCGTGCCTCGTTGCGCCGACAGAGGGCGGCGCGACCCCCGTGGCCGACTCGCTGACGGTCCTTCGCGCGCTGCCCGTGGAGTTGATCGAACGCTTTGAGCGAGTGGGCTGGCTGCTCATCCGCAACTACAACAACGAAGTCGGGGCATCGATCGCTGACGCATTCGGCACCGACGATCGTCGCGCCGTCGAGAGTTACTGCCGTGCGAACGCGATCGCGCTCGAGTGGCAGCCCGACGGTGCGCTGCGCACGTGGCAGCGCCGCAACGCTGTCGTACATCACCCGGGGACCGGCCAGCGGTGCTGGTTCAACCAAATCGCATTCCTCAACGAGTGGACGATCGACCCGGAGGTGCGCGAGTACCTCGTGGACATCTACGGCGAGGACGGGCTGCCGTTCAATACGCGCTTCGGGAACGGCGACGCGATCGGCGCGGACGTCGTGCAGTTGATCAACGAAGCGTACGAGGCAAACACTGCACGCGAGCGGTGGCAGGCTGGGGACCTGATGCTCGTGGACAACATCCGCACCGCGCATGGGAGGGAGCGCTTCGAGGGACCGCGCGAAGTGCTCGTCGCGATGGCCGATGCCGTGCACCTGGCCGACTGCTCGCCGACGATCGAGCGGACCGCCAGCTGACGACCGCGATGTCTCTTACCCCGTTGCTACCGAGCTCCTTTCAACTGGCGTCCGACGAAGTTCATACCTGGTGCGCCAGTCTAGACGTTCCGCCTGGAACAACCGCTCGCCTCCACGCGACCCTCACGCCTGACGAACGTAACCGGTGTGCACGCTTTCACATCGAGCGCGATCGCCGGCGTTTCATCGTCGCGCATGGAGTGCTGCGTGACCTCCTAGGGCGTTATCTTCAGACCCAACCTGACCGAATTAGCTTCGTTTACAACGCATTCGACAAACCTGACCTTAGTCCTGAATTCGGAACCCGGCTCAAATTTAATCTCTCTCACTCAGGCGGTCTCGCCCTGATCGCCATCGCCACTGCTTCCGATGTCGGTGTCGATGTCGAATACATCCGGCCCCAATCTGATTACGCGGATATCGCGCGACATTTCTTCTCAGCAGCTGAATGTGACTATTTGATTGCTGTCCCGAGCCATCTGTACCCGGAAGCGTTTTTAAGTTGTTGGACAAAGAAGGAAGCATACGTTAAAGCGTGTGGCGAGGGTCTCGCGATACCGTTGAATAGTTTTTCTGTCCCGCTGATAACCGATGCTGCGCACACTCCTGTAGATGTTCATGTTGCCTCAAACGATATCGTCTCAGCCAAGCGTTGTTCGCTCTATACGCTCCGACCTGCTCCGGGCTACGCGGGAGCACTGGCAATCGAGGGAAGTGGCTGGCGGTTAAGCCATTGGCAATGGAAGATGCCTCGAGGGTAAGGCCTTTGATCGAAATTGAGTAATCAACTTGGCCACGGTCTCAGCTATAGCTCCAGTCGCCGTGAAACACATGTGGGCGCGTCACGCCATAGCCGATGACGAGCGATTTGGCCGCTAAGCATGTTCGCCAACGAGTACTTAGCTTCGTGGCACGCATATTCGTGGATGCGGCCCGTCGACCGCGTCATCGTCAGTTCACTCTCGAGTACCGAGAGCAAGCTTTTCGAGCCCAGCGAATCGATTCTTGTGTACGCCTGACGAGGATAAAAGGCTGAGGCAACGAGTTCTCGCCCGTTCAGAGGGCGCTCGAAGTGCCGCCGTCCAGGGACGCTGGGACGAGTTCATTGAACTACGTTTGAAGAATCTGGAGGAGATGGAGGAAGCATTCGTTGGTGAGATCGTGAAGCGACACCCTGAGGTCCAGTACGTCGCGGTCCTCTTTCTAATCATTAAGGATCGCGGGAGCTGGTCGCTCGTGGGAGTAAGCGATGCTGCGCCGTCTGCGTCTGCGGTTTTGAGAACCCGGGGTGGTCCATCTTCTGAAAACCGACACTTACGGCGGAATCGCGAGCGCCGCGTATCGTCGATTATCGTAAACTCTACGTGCCATGCCGTTCCGAGGCACAGCGGCTTCGCGGTGGTCGCCATCCGGCCGACTGAGGGTTTACGCTTCATCGACCGCACTCTCCTTGTCGCGGTGCTTGCCGGCACCGTTCATTCAAAGTCTGGAGGCTGCTACATGAGAGCGCTGTCCATCGCCCTATTGGTTCTTCTGACAGCCGTACAAGCCTCGGCCGAACAGTCAACCGCCGATGAATCGGCTCAACTCCGGCGCGGTGCGCGCATGATTTGGACCGGCGTAGCCCTCATCGGCGCTGGGGCACTTACCGTGCCGATTACGCGTGACTCGCAACGTTCTGATGGACCTCTGGTTGCCGGCTCTGGGCTCATGTTTGCGGGTGGGATCGTCATCGCATTCGGAATGAGAGAACGAGAGCGAGCACTCCGCCCGCAGCACGCATTTCAGCTGACGCTCACTCCTCGTACGGCAGCCGTTCGCGTCAGTCGCAGATGGTGAGTAGATCATCTTGACCTTGCCGAGGTACGCCTTCTGCAGCAGCTTCAGCACTTCGAGGCTGTCATGTGGATCGACGGCTACGACGGCGTCAGTATGTTGCTGCGGCGCGTTGCGCTGAGCGGTGGCTGAAGCGTTCTGAAATCATGTCCCACTGTAGGGCTTTCAGCAGATCCTTTCTGGTGTATTCGATTCAGGCTCGACATCTCCGCGAGCATCGCACTGCCAAACGCCGTCTGCGTTGCCGGATCGAACTCGGGTTCGGAGTTCTCGGCTTGATCTTTGGCGTCTGCTCGCCGTTGGCTGCCCAATCTCGCTTCGCGGCGGCCGGCGCGTTCGGATTCGCTGATTCGGTGAATCACCACAGCGATAGCCGTTTGACTCCGAATCTTGACGGTTCCGCTTTGACGGGCCTTGTATCTGTGGATCGAATAGTCACTCAGCGGATCAGCGTCGGGGCGGAACTGAGTATCAGCAGCGAAATCAAAGGGCGCCAACAACAGCGGACCTCCGACCGGATCACCAACTTCCGAAGTCGCCATCACGACACGATCGCGTCGGGCGCGATTAAGATGAACCTGCTGACATTTGTTCCGACGGCGCACCGCCCGGACTTTCGGGTTGACGTGGCCGCCGTCGCTGGCGGTGGCTTAGCTTGGCGCCACACGGTACGTGCTGGAACGTCCTATCCGTTTCAAGGTTCGCTGGTGACCAACGTCGAACAGGATTTTTCAGATGTCGTTTCTGCCGCGACCGTGGGCGTGAACGGCACCTTCGTTTTCAGCCCACGTGTCGCTGCGATGCTGACGGCGCGCTACTATATGCTGGCTGACGATGACCGTGACGCTGCTGGCTTTCCGCGGCGAGGTGTTAATTCGAAGCTATTCATTTTTGGTGTCGGGACACGATTCACGTTCTGATGTAACTTTTCCTCGCGCGCATTAGGTTAGGGATTGCGTTACCAATCGAAATGTTCAGGGCACTGAGCTTCAGCGGAGACCTCTCTGCTTCGTCGGGGCGCTTTCTCACGGCTTCCGTTGTTCTACTCCTGCTTTCCGGTTCACGAACCGTGGCGGCTCAAGAGCCAAGCGCATACATGGGTGGCGCTTTCATGTTTTCTGGGCAAGGCGCCTCAACTCCAAACGCGGCCCCGGACACGGCCAAACCGGGCGTTGGTGGAAAGGCCATTGGAGTCGTAGGCTCGATCGGAGTATTCCTCTCCCCGCACGTCAGTTTGGCGTTCGAGATCAGCCTGCCTGAGCGGTTCGACGCCATGCAGGAACTTCACTATTTCTTCTCCGCCCAATATGACAATCACCACCGAGACGTGATCTTATCCGGCCTCTTCCATTAGTGTGGTTCGTCACCGGACGCCGAATACTTGCCGTGCGTCGTCAACGTCCAGATAAACAAGAACGCAGCGAACGCGAACCTGCGGGTTCGTTGTCGGTACTTCTGGTCTGCGGCGCTTCGCCCTCGCGGGATAGGCTAGAGTGATGCGCGTGTTAGGCTGGCGGCTCGCCGTCGTGTGTGTTGGGCTCGCAATCCTTACGATTGCCATCGCTGCGCTCGGGCGCCGCGCGCGGCCGTTTCGCGAGGTGTCAGACGGCGCGGTCCTCGAGATCTACACGCTCGAGGCGCTCGAGGGCCGGCTGCTCGTGGGCCCGTACTCCCGCTTCGGGTGGCACCATCCAGGTCCACTGTTCTTCTATTTCGAGGCGCCGTGGTACTGCCTGAGTTGGCGGCATACCGTGGGGATGCAGTACGGCGCGCTGATCATCAACGTCGCCGCCGTTGCGGTGATCGTGTGGTCGCTCGCGCAGACAGCGCCCGCGCCGCTGGCGGCTGCCGTTTCGATGGCGATCGCCTTTTTTGTGTGGCGTACGGGCGACATGATCGTCAGCGTCTGGAACCCGCACATCATCATCCTTCCGATGCTTGCATTCGTCGTGGTCGCGGCCGCCTATGCGGCGAGCGGCGCTGCCGCGTTTCTGTTTTGGATGATCCTGATCGGGTCGTTCCTCGTACAGACGCATCTTGCGATGGCGCCAGTGGTCGCGTTGCCAGGCCTACTGTCGATTGTCGGCGCCCGGGACCGAACGACCGTGCGACGAACGTGGCTTCTGGTCGTCTTCCTGCCACTCGTTCTGTGGATGCCGCCGCTCGTGGAGCAGATCACCCGCACGCCGGGGAACATGACGCGAATCGCTCGGTTCTTTCTAGGGAGCGCCTCGCATGGACAGCCTCTCGGCACGGCGGTGACCGCCTGGTCGGCGGCGCTGACCGCTGCGTTCGGTCGCGGCTTCGAGGTTGCGACGGGCTGGGATCTCGAACCGCAAGTGTCGAAGCAGCCGCTCGCGTGGAGTCTGCTGCTCGTGTGCGCGTCGGGCGCAGCGGCGAGTGTCGCCTGGCGTCGGCGCGATCGTTTTTCTCTGTGGCTGACGTCGCTTTGCGCGCTCACGTCGCTTGTGGCATTAGCGGCGACGACGCGGATTCGCGGTCAGATTGTCGATCACGAAGTCTTTTGGATGTCGGCGCTCGGCGTGCTCAACGTAGGGGCAATCGTCGGGCTGGTCACATCGCTGATCGCAGATACTGGGTCCAACCGCCGTCTGTCTGCGGCTGCTATCTCTGTCGCCGCGCTGCTCGTTGCGCTCGGCACTGGCGTGCTCGGCATGCATCACGCGATGAATCGGCGGCGCACGCTCGAAGATCATGCGGTCGACGTGCTGGCGGAGAAGATTCGGACGGCGATGTCCGAGGCACACGCGACGCGTCCGCTGTTTCACATCGAGCCGCCGATCTGGACGATTGCGGCGGGGGCGCTGCTGCAGATTCGAAAGGACGGCGCCGCGTTCGCCGTTGATCCGCAATGGACCGTGATGTTTGGAGAAGCGTTCGAGCCAGACGGGCGCGAGGACGCACGTCTTACGCTTGCCGGCTCGATCCGGCTGCCGATCGTGACGAAGACCCCCTAAGATCGCCGCGAGCGCAGCACCCATCTGCGGGTTAGCGAAACGAGAGGGTTGTCGCCGGTGGAAGCGGTCGACCAAGGCCGGAAGGGCTCAACCAGCGCCGAGGAGAACGCGCGTCATGCTGTTGTGGAATGACTCTTTGTCATCCCCGATCTTTCGATGGTGGCTTGGCCGTTGCCGAGCAAGCGTCAGCTTGCTGGCATAGGCGCATCCAACCAAGTGGTGGCCGTGTCCGCGACGTGGTGCTCCGACGCGTCGGTGACCGGGCCGCGGAGACGACGGATGCTCGAGGCCGCTTCGACGACGAGTCACGCTGATATGGGGAATCTGCTTTCGCTCAAAGATGAACCCGAGGAGCACCAAACCATAGGATTTGCGACAGTTTCGCGACAGAAATCGCTTTGAGATAGGGCACCTGCTCATGACCTGCCAGCGTGCGGCGCTATCAACATTAGGTGACTGGCTACGCCACTCGCCTCAGCCCTTCGACGTGCCATCCTGAGCCTTGTGGCTTTGTGAACCTCCTGCAAATTCTGTGATGGCTGGTGACACGCAACCCAACAAGAAGGTGATTGCGAATTGCGTCTAGCCGAACGGGCAGGAGCACTGGCTCAATCGCAGTCTTGCGACATTCGCCGAGAACACCTCCTCATCGGCCGGATTTGCACTCCGTGCAACGTCACGTTTGGCGGCACCATCGATTTGGAATTGGTGCGCACGCTCACATCGGAGTGACCAGGCAAGTGCTTGCGATCGAGGGCCGTGCAAGCCACGAACGAAAGAACGTCTTCGACTACAAGGCTTCCCAAAAGGAGCCTCCCGTTCAGGTCTTCCGTGTCGATGACCGGAATCTGAAGCCGGTGTTCGAACAGGCGATCGGACGAAATCCTGACGGTTTGCTTCTCGGTCGGTGCTTCGGCTCGAGGTGTGACAGCAGCGTGGAGAAGATTCTCGCGCGCTTCGCGCTTTCGCCGCCGGCTTGCGTGGAGCCGTGACGGCACGATGGCGGCCATGGCACTCAGATGCGTCAACTCTTCGCGGATCTTCGCGCGTTCTTCCTCCGTCGTTCCTTCCTTATAGAACGCAACCGGCTGGCCGGAGCCGTCGACGGACAGCGGATCGGCGCCCGGCTCCAGGAGGAGCGCGATCATCTCCTGGCGGTTCATCAGCAGGGCGAAATGCAGCGGCGTGCGGTGATTCTCGTTGCGGCTCTGTCGTCTGTTCAAGGCCGATGGATCCTCTGCCACGATGCGCCGGACTTCGCGGCAAGATTCATCGCGATTGCGGAGAAGATGTGATGCCGCGCGCCGCGGCTCCTTTCCTTTCGCCCGCCTTCGCGCAGGGCGCTCGGCGAGGCTGGCCCGGTGTCCGCAGGAAGGGCGAGGAACAGAAGGTTGTGGACGAACGGCAGGGGCGGGTTGAACCCTTTACGCGGACCGTTGGCCGCCCTCACGGCACGTGGATCGAGTGGTATCGCCGGCGTGGAGGGCCAACAAGCGAAAAGGCATTAGACTGCGCCGGTGCGCCTTGACCTTCTGCATGTCGCACGGACGCTTCGCCGCTCGCCGGCCAGTGCGGCGGCGGCCATCCTCACGCTGTCGCTCACGCTCGGCGCCGGCGCGTCGATCTTCGCAGTCGTCGATGACGTGCTGCTCACGCCACCTCCGTTCGCCAATCCCGCTGCCCTCTTCACCATCGGCGAGATCCCGATCGACGACCTCGCCTCAGCCCCACGAGTCGTGAGCTACGCGACGTTCCAGGCCTGGCAGGAGCGCGCCGGATCGCTGGCTGCGCTCGAAGCATTCGACGGAACGAACCTCACGCTGACAGAGCTCGGCGCGGCGGTGCGCCTGAGCGCGAACGACGTCACGCCAGGATTTCTGACGCTGCTCGGCGTGGCGCCCGCGCTTGGTCGCACGTTCGATCGCGACGATGTCGGTCAGCCGGTCGCGATCGTCAGCCACGCCTTCTGGCGCGGAAAGCTGGCGGCCGATTCCAACGTCATCGGCCGGCAGCTCGTGCTCGGCGGCCAGACCCATACGATTGTCGGCGTGCTGCCGGAACAATTCTTCTTTGCGCTCAACCCGTGTGAGATCTGGCGGCCCCTTCCGATGACGGCTGCCCGGGCGGCGCGCACCGGCTACCGCGTGGGCGTCGTGGCTCGCGTCGCACGCAATGTCTCACCCGAGTACCTGCGAACGGCGCTGGACGAGGTCAGTCGCACCGCGTCTTCGCCCGCGCGCGTCGTCTCGACTGGTATCGCCGCCGCGATAACGGGCAGCGCTGCGCGAACGCTCGGCCTTCTCGCCGCGGCGGCTGCGGTGGCGATACTCGTCGCCTTTACCAATCTCGCGGGGCTGCTGATCGTGCGATCGATCGATCGCCGGCGCGAGCTGGCAGTACGAACCGCGCTCGGCGCGCGCCGCTCCGACATCGCGAGGCAGTTGCTGTCGGAGGCAGAGGCGCTCGTCGCCCTGGGAATCGTTGGCGGTGTACTGCTCGCCGTATGGATTACGCCGACTGTGGGGCGCCTCGCGCTCGCGCAGTTCGGCGGTGTCGCGAACCGCGTCGTGACCGTGAGCTGGCGGGTCGTCGGCGCCGTCTCGATCGCCGCGGCGGTCTGCGCGTGGATCTGCGGATCGCTGCCGGTCCTGGTGGCGTCGCGGCAAAGCATCGTCGATGTGCTGCGTCGGGGAGCCACGGCGCCGCCGCGCGAGCTGTCCTTGCGCCGGACGTTCGTCACCGCGGAGGTTGCGGTCGCGTTCGTGCTGCTCGTGTCCATGATGATCCTCGGCCGGAGCCTTGTCGGAATCCTCGAGATGAATCCGGGCTTTGACGCTGACGGCGTGTTGGCGCTGCAGGTTTCGCTGCCGGCGGCGATCTACACCAGCAACGACCGGGTGGCGTCGTTCTACTCGACGCTTCAGAGCCAATTGGAGGAGCGTCTCGGATCGCGCACCATTTCACTCGTCGACGAAATTCCGCTCACGCACGATCGCGGACGCAGTCTGGTGAGGGTGCGGCTGACGGATGCAGGACGCGAAGCCGTGGTGCGCGCAGCGGCTCCAGCCTACTTCGATGTGATGCGGATCCCCGTGGTTGCCGGCCGGTCGTTCGACGCGGGCGACAACGCCACGGCGCCGCCACGCGTTCTTGTGAGCCAGTCGCTGGCGGCGCGCCTCTTCGCGCACGAACCGGCAATCGGCCGTCAAGTCGAGCTGGCGGCAGCCGCAACGATGGCGGAAATCATCGGCGTCGTCGGCGACGTCAAGCATCGCGCGCTCGATGAAGCCATGGCTTCGACCGTCTATCTCTCCGCGCTGCAGTCACCCTCGCGCTCCAGCATCATCGTCGTCCGAAGCGTGCGCCCGGACGCGGACGTGATCGCCACGGTCGGCGAAGAAGTCGCGCGGCTCGACCGCAACTTGCCTGTCTACAACACGCGATCGATGCGCGACATCGTCCGGGCGTCGCCCGGTGTGCCCGCACGGCGTGTGCTGACGGCAACGTTCATGGGATTCGCGCTGCTCGCGGTCGCGCTCGGCGCGATTGGACTGTTCGGCGTCGTCGCGCACGATGTCTCGTCCCGGCGTGCGGAGCTCGCGCTTCGCATGGCCCTGGGCGCGGATCCGATGCGCATCTTCACCGCGACCCTCCGCCAGGGCGCGCTGATCGTGGCATCCGGCCTGGCGGTCGGAGGTTTGTTGTCGATCTGGGCGTCGCGCGCGCTCGGCGGCCTGATCGTCGCCGCCGATCGTTTCGACGTGCTGAGCGTCAGCGTCGCTGCGGCCGTGCTGATGGCCGCTGGCGCCGCCGCCGTGCTTCCCACGGCGCGGCAGGCGGCGCGCACTGATCTTCTGATTTCACTTCGAAGCGAATAGCGTCAGGCCGTTCAATTCGTCACGAAGGCCTCGTAGCGGGCGTTCCGCTGGTTGTAGCCATAACCGACGACATGTTGTCCATCGGCGGAGATGCCATTGGCGAAAGCCAGATACGAGCCGCTCCCGATCGATCCGGAGTAGAGAGCGCTCAGACTCTGCATCCCGGTCGACGCGGTCCATCGAAACGCACGCGACTGTCCGCTGGCGTCCTGTGCATCGCCGACGACGATTGATCCGTCGGCGGAAACGTCGAACGCCTCGCTGCCGACGCCGCCCAGGCTGCCGAGATCTTTCATCCCGCCCGCCGCGGTCCAGCGAAAGGCACGCCGCGTGTTGGCGGCGTTGGTGGACCTTCCGATGACGACCGAGCCGTCCGCTGACACACCAAAGGCCGCGCTCTCGAGGCCGCCCAAGGTCCCGAGATACTGAATCCCGGTCGCCGCAGTCCAGCGAAAGGCGTGAGGCTGCCCGTTGGCGTCGCTTGCGTACCCGACGACCACCGAACCATCAGCGGAGACTCCATACGCGCCGCTGTCGTAGCCGCCGAAGGTACCGAGATCCTGCATGCTCGACGTTGTGCTCCACCGGAACGCATGCTGGTTACTGCTGGCGTCCCACGAATCTCCGACGATGACCAAACCGTTCGCGGAGACCTTCGCCGCCTCGGCATACGGCCCTCCCAGCGTACCGAGGTCCTGCAGGCCGCCTGCAGCCGTCCACCGAAAGGCACGTTGTTGAAAGTTGGCGTCCCATGCCTGACCGACGACGACCGACCCGTCGCCGGAAACGCCGTACGCTTCGGCAAAGGCATACCCGAAGTCGCCGAGGTCTTGCATCCCGCCTGCCGCCGTCCACCGAAACGCGCGGTACTGTCCGCTGGCGTTGGACGCGTATCCCACGACGACCGAACCAGTGGAGGACGCTCCGTACGCCTGGCTCGAGTTGCCGCCTAACGTTCCAGGCCATATCACGCTCTCCGTCGTAGCAGTGCTACTACCACCACTCGCGCCGAGGCGAGACGTGAACATGCCATCACAGATTGCAACGACGGTGAACACCGCTGAGCAGAACAGAATCTTTCTCGTCACGGTACCTCCTCGTTCCAAGCTTTTGAGTGTGGCACCGGTGAATGCCGGTTTCTCGCTGAAAATGCGAATGTGCAACAGACGTGCTGCCACTGTGGACCATTTTGCGCGAGCAGTAGTTGTGAAGTCGCAGCGTGAACCGTTTTGTCTGCCAGATGAATGCGAGTCACGCAAACTCTCCGAGCTCCACCCGCGATCAACTGCTGTCGCGCGGCGGCGACGCGCAAGCGGTGCGGATGGCGATCGTCGTTGCGTAAAACTCTGATTACGCTTCGACGCCGATGCACCGAGCACCAGTTTTTTGCCGTAGGATGTGCCTCGTCGCTCTCGACCTCGTGATTTCTGAGGGAGGACTCATGATCGCTCGGCAACTCTCGCGGTTCGCGCTCTCCGTCGCTCTGCTCGCAGCGCTGGCGGGCGCCGTGCGGACACTGGCCGTCGTCGGCGGTGGACCGGGTTGGGGGATGATCGGCAACGATTCCACGAACAGCCGCAATCAGCCGCTCGAGCACACCATCGGACCAGCAAACGCCAATCGCCTCGCGCTGAAGTGGGTCGCGACCATCGCGGGCGACGTTTCCGCGACGCCAGCGGTCGTGAACGGAGCGGTGTACTTCGGCGATTTCGGCGGCATGCTGTGGAAGCTCGACGCCGAGACCGGACAAGTGATTTGGTCGCATTCGGTGTCGGACTACACCGGAATCCCCGGCGACGTCGTGCGCACGAGTCCGTCGGTCGCGGGCAACACGCTGGTGGTCGGCGATCTCCGGCATCCGAACATGCTGGGCATCGATGCGAAGACCGGAGAGCTTCGCTGGATGACCCAGGTGCATCCGGACCCCAAGGGCATCATGACCGGCTCGCCGGTCCTCGCCGGCGACACCATCTACACCGGCGTGTCCGCGTCCGGGGCGGCGGGACCAAACGCGACGTTCCGCGGCGCGATCGTCGCTCTCCAAGCGCAGACGGGCCGCATCCTCTGGCGCAGCTACTCGCTTCCCGACAACGGCGGCGTTTCCGGCGGCTACGCCGGCGCCACGATGTTCTCGCCGCCCGCGGTCAATCTTCCTGCGGGCCTCGTGTACGGCACTTTCGGACAGCCGTACACCGAACCCGCGAGCGTCACCGCGTGCCATGCGGCCCACGGCGGCTTCACCGAATCGTGCGAACAGCCGGGTTCCTTCTTGAAATCCGTTGTCGCCTTCGATCTCAAGACAGGCGAGCCACAGTGGTCATACCGTGTGCAGGGTCGCGGTCCGTGGCTGCAGGCGTGCGGCGGACAGCCGCCCACAGTGACATGGTGCGCTCCGGAATCCGACGGCGAAAAATGGGACATCGGCGGCTCGGGCGTGAACGTCATGCGGCTGCGGATGGACGGGCACTGGCGCGACGTCGTCGGCCTCGGAGGGAAGAGCGGCTTCTACACGCTTCTCGACGCGAAGACCGGAGAGTTCATCTGGAACACGCTCATCGGTCCCGGCGGCGATCAGGGCGGCATGGAGTGGGGCACGGCGTTCGATGGCAACCGCATCTACGCGTCGATCACGAATCATCATCACATTCCCTACAAGCTGACCGAAAACAGCGTGATCACGAACCTCACCGCCACCGGCGGCTCATGGGCGGCGCTCGATCCGATCACCGGAAGGATCCTGTGGCAGACGGCTGATCCGCAGGTGGAGACGTTGCCTGGACTGGGCGTCGTCGGCGTGTGGGACCTCGCTCCGATTACGGTCGCAAACGGTGTCGTGTACGCCTCGTCGATGGCGAAGCTCGCGAGCCAGAATCAGATGTTCGCGCTGGACGCCGCGACCGGCGCGATTCTGTGGCAGTTCGGCGCCGGCAGCTCGGTCAATTCCGGACCGGCCGTCGTGAACGGTACTGTCTATTGGGGCTCGGGTTACTCCAGGTCCGGTGTGGAAGGCAGCGGGAATCGGCAGCTCTTCGCGTTCAGCATCGACGGACGGTAATCCTTAACCTTTGACGAACAGCTGCATCGAACTGAAATCTGACGCCCTTACGGTCGCTGCCGTTGAGCGCAGTCGCCACGACCGGCGTCGTCTCGAACACGCGGCGGCCGCCGCGGAAGAACGCGATGCTCGTCACGACGCGGATCGCGGGCGCGAGAGCCGGGTCGTACACTCGTAATAGAAATAGAGGTGCACTCCGAGTACCTGCGCGTCCTCATCGCGCAGCTGCGCACGAAGGTCGAACCGGTGCCATCGTCGCCGTCCTATCTGATTACCGAACCATGGGTCGGCTACCGGTTCAACCCCGTGCGAGTGACGCGCGCGTAACGGACTGACGATCGCTGACTAGCGAGCCGGGAGGATTGCGATCGCGCGCAGCGGCGCACCGCTGCCGCCTTTGATCTTCATCGGCAGCGCGACGATGATGGCGCCGCGCGCAGGAAGCCGATCGAGATTGGTCATGTTCTCGAACGCCGGGATATCGCGCTCGTACAGGATCCGGTGGGTTTCGTACATCGTCGACTGCCCGTAGTCGATGCTGGCCGTGTCGATTCCGACGGCCTTGATCCTCCGCGCCTCGGCGAGCCATTTCGCGGCGTTGGGATGAAGCCCCGGAAAATGCAGCTTCGGCACGGCGCCTTCGCCGCGCTCGGCCGTGCCGAGGTATTTCACGGCGTCCGGCCAGTACTTCGAATATCCGGTGCGAACGAGGACGATGGCGCCCGCCGCGATCTCCCCGTTCCCTTTTTCCCACGCGGTGAAGTCGTCCATCGTCACGCGATAGTCCGGCTGCCTCGCGCCCGGCGAGGTGACGTCGATCACGACGACGTCGCCGATCAGGCGGTCCAGCGGAATCTGGTCGACAGACCAGTGGCCCTTCGCGAAATGGACGGGCGCATCGATGTGCGTGCCGCCGTGCTCCGCTGCAGCGAAGTTATTCGCGGCATAGTAGTAGCCCTGCGGCGTCACGCCGTCGGCGACCTTCTCGAGCCTGAACGATTCGGCGGTTGGCCAGAAGATTGTCTGATCGCTGTAATCGTGCGAGAGATCCACGATCGTGCCGGCCGGCCAGCGTGACGGCTCCGCCGACCGCGAGCATCCCGCCGCGAGAAGCGCAGCTGTGAGAACGATTCGATAACTATCGAATGCCATGAATTCAAGGATATGCCCGACGGCGCCGTCGCCGGCCTCGGAAACGATCGCTGATTGTTGATCGGCTGGGTCGCCGCACGACGTGTTCGCAGTATGCTCCGGCGATGCACTTGAGGCGTCTGGTTGTGGCCGCCGCCGTGAGCCTCGCAACAACGGGTTGCGATCAAGCGAACGGGCCCTCGCCTCCCCCGACGCAACCCGGCTCGGTCCGCATCGTGTTGGCAGCCGCGACGACGCGACGATCCGATCTTCCGCCGTCGGCACAGTCGTGCGCCGATGCCGTGGGCGCGACTCACATCCATCCGAGCTGGCGTAACTTCGCCGCCATCCCGCTGCAACCCATTCAACCAGATCGGTACGAGATCGGGTTCACGGATGTGCCTATCAACATGCGGATGTCGTTCCGAATAAATGACCAGAACGCGTGCGACGAGAATCCTACGGGAGCGGTGACGAGAAACGTTTCGGTGAATGACGTGCCGCTGGTCCAGAACGCGACTACGCCCGGCAACGGCGACGAGCCGGGTTTCGCTTTCACGATGGCGCCAAACGGAACGATTAGCCAGTAATAACTTCTCTCTGCTCCGCCGCGCGCAATGCGGTGGCCGCGCTGATTCGCCTGGCGCGTCGGGCCGGCAGGTAGGCGGCGGCCGCCGCCGCCGCGAAGAGGGCGGCGGAAACCGCGGCAAACGTCGGCGGGTCGAGCGGCGTGAGGCCAGCACACCCATGAGTGTCTTGGCCGGTGTTCCGCCTGGCATGGTTGACACGTCTTATTCACCGGCGATAGTCGAATGCGTCCACCGGTGAATGAAGCAGTCGAGAGAAGACGATGGGGGCTGTGGTCAGCGCGTCAGGGTGCCGAGCACCCACGCCCAGGGCGCCATCGCCGCGACAACATAGACGAGCGTCAACAGGGCGAGCGTCAGATGATGTGCGCGGATGTGGAGAGCGGTCGCGAGGACGATGGCGAGCGCTTTGGCGCCGATCAGCGTCACGCCGAGACCGAATGTCGACATGTAGAAGAGGAGAACGGGATTCCCTTCTGCGGCAAAGCCGAATCGCTCGACGGCGTCGAACGTCATCACGGCGTCTGCGACCTGGACGGCGGCGAACAGCGCGAGGATCCACACCGAGCGTGTGCGCGAGTTCGGCAGCGTCAGCGTGAGGGCCTGCGCCAGCATGCGGCTGCACGCGGCAAAGACGGTGCCTCTGAAAGAACCAATGATCCCGGTGTGCTCGCTGGAAAAGTCTTCGCGGCAGCAGACAAACGTCGCGGCGATGGGATCGGCGATTCGCCAGCACTTGTCGGCGACCTCACGAAGGTGGCGTTCCGATCGCTTGCACGTTTTTCGAGATGCACACGCAAATCGCGCGGTGCGCGGCGTTTTAATTGCAGTCGCGCGGGCGCGACTTCGATTTCGCGTAGACGCTTGCACCGACGCGAAAGCGACGGGCAGCAAATGATTACGCGGTGTGTAAGAAAGTACGTGATGGGTAACCGAATTTCATCTCTTCCCGGGACGACAACCGCTACACGACGGTCTGACCGTCACAACGAGGACTCGCGCATGAGGCACACGAACGGGCCGACCAGGATGCAGCAGAGCTTCACCGCAGTTTTATTTCTCGCCGCGCTCTTCGTCGGCCTGGGATCAACCGAAGCCGCGGCGCAGACACACACCTTCGTCTCCGACACCGCGAACAATCGCGTCGTGGTGTTCAACACCGGCGACAGCACGGCCGTGAAGAGTATCGCGGTCGGTACGGCTCCAACCCAGGTGGTCCTCTCGCAGGACGGCGCGAAGGCGTTCGTCACCAACAGTGGCGCGCCGTTCTCGATATCGGTCATCGATACGAGCGAGGCGTGCATCACAACCAACGCCTGTAACGACACGATCACGATTCCGGTTGCGGCCTCGCCGCAGAGCGTCGCCGTCCGATCGCAGGGAGATTCGGCCTTCGTGTTGACCGACGCCGGCGTCGTGCAGGTCATCGATCTCGGGACCAACATGCCGGGCGATTCGATCTTCGTCGGCGGCAGCGACGGAGGCCTCGCGGTGACGCCGAACGGATCGTTCTTGTACGTCGCTTCCGGCGACGTGACCGTCCTTCAGATCTCGGACACCAAGACACTGTCCGTCGTCGGCACGCCCTTCGCGCCTGAAGTGTCGCCCGAACTGGATGTGTTCAATTTCGCCGTGTCGGTGGCGATCGCACGGGATGGAACAGTCTACGTGCCGTTCAACACGTACTCGTATAACGGTCTGTTCGGTTTCAATGCGAGCGGCGGTATCGCTCGCATCAAGCCTGGCGGCACCAGCGTCTCCGACGTCGTTCAGCTCTTCTCGCTGCCCGGATCCATCGCCGTGAGCGGCGACGGACGCCTGGTGGACGCCGCGATCAATTACATGTGGTTCCAGACCGGCTACGGCGCCGCCTTCTTTCCGGGCCGCACCGTCGCTGCAGTCGAAACCGCCGCGATGGGGACCGCTGCGAATCCCTTGTTCGGTTGGACCGACCTGGGCGCGGACGGCATTCTCTGGAACCAGCAGCACACGCCATCGGGGGTGGCGATCACGCCGGACGGCGCCAGCGTGTACGTGACAATCCCCGGCTTCAACACGATTGCCAGGATTGACACCGCAGACAACCTCGTCAAAGAGACCTTCCAACTGGGCGTCACACCCGACGCACCCAACACGGCCAGGCCCAACGGCATCGCGATCACTCCCAATCCGTCTGCCGCTCCCACGCCGCTCACGATCGACGCCGTCGACGACGCGTCGACGTCGCCGTTGCCGGCCCTGGCCGCCAGACCCGCTGTCGCGAACGTGCTCGGCAACGACACGCTCGGAGGCGCACCGGCCGTGCCCGCGAACGTGACGCTGTCGTTCGTGTCGGCGACGAGCGCCGGCGTGATGCTTGACTCGGGCAAGGGCGCGGTCTGGACGAACGGCGACGCACAAGTCGGCCCCCAGAGTCTCGTGTACAAGATTTGTGAGACGGCCAACCCGGAGAATTGCGACACGGCAACGGTCACGTTGAACGTCAGGGCGCCTTACGTGATCGACGCGGTGGACGACCACGCCACGTCGTTTGCCGGAACGACGCCGCTGTCAAACGTCGCGGCGAACGACACGCTGAACGGCGGAGTCGCGGGTCCGTCGAACGTGACGCTGACGCTCCTCTCCGTCAGCGACGCCGGCATCGGCCTCAACGCCGCCGACGGCTCGGTGTTCGTCACCGCCGTCGCCAGCGTCGGCGACCATTCGCTCGTCTACCAGATCTGCGAGATTGAGAGCTCGAGCAATTGCGACAACGGCACGGCGACGGTGACGGTGATTCCGCACGCTGTTCGGGCAGTAAACGACAGCGGCACGTCGCCGCGAACGGGTGGGACGCCGATTGCCAACGTACTGGCGAACGACACGTTCGACGGATCGCCGGCCACGCTCGGGCAAGTCACGCTGAAGCTGCTGTCGTCGAGCAACCCGGGCGTGACGCTCAACGCAGCAACCGGCGCCGTGTCGGTCGCGTCGGGAACGCCTGCCGGAGTGCAGACGCTGCAGTATCGAATCTGCGAGGCGGCGAGTCAGTCCAATTGCAGCGACGCGTCGGTCTCGATCACGGTGAATGCGAATGTCATCCTTGCGGTGGCGGACCGGGCGAGAGCCTCGAACAAGACGGCGAACACGGCCATCGCCAGCGTTCTCGCCAACGACATGCTGGCCGGCGGACCCGCGACGACCTCGAACGTGCAGCTGTCGCTCGTTTCTCTGACGCCGGCCAACCGCGATATCCAGCTGAATCTGTCGACCGGCGCCGTCGATGTCCTCAGGAGGACGAGCGGCGGGACCTTCTCGCTGGTGTATCAGATTTGCGAAGTCGGGAGTCCTACCAACTGCAGTCAGGCGACGGTGACGCTCGACCTGAGCGGCAAGTAACACAGCAGACGAAAGCGCAACGGCGCACGCGATTGTCGCGTGCGCCGTTTTTTCTGGCCGCGATCGGAGCCAAGCGTGGATTTCAAACGTCCACGCGAGGCCGGCGTGGCTCAATGCCGCGCCTTCAAAAGCCGAGCGGGGGTTTCAGGGGTCCCCGCGAGGCCGGCGCGACTCAATGTCGCGCCTTTCAAAAATGTGTAAGGTTTTGTCCGGTTTGGAACAGTACGTATTCGTAATAATAAGGGCATCGGACATCGTCCACGACGATCGCCTGTGGGTCAGACGTTCCAGCCGTGCGGCCCCGTCCATCCCTCCGATGTAATCCGCTGCTCGAACTCCTCCTGACGCTTCGTCAGCTCCGCCGAATCGGCGAAGCGCTCGACGTGCTCGGTGCCGTCCGGATCGATCACGCAGAACTCGTACCCGCCGTTGGCGCCTTCCCTCGCTTCATATCGCAGGAACTGGCCCTTCCGCTCGAACCACCAGAACACACGACCTCCTGTCCGGCTTATCGGACCGCCTTCGCTCCGGCGTTATGACGGAGCTTCGCCGGGGCAGGCGTCGGCTCTGTTCGAACGTGACGAGGGAGCTGCGGAACGGCGCGAAGACGGCACGATACGCCTGCCGTACGATGGATGTCGCTGTGCCATCGGTGGTGATTGCCGGCGCGGGTATCTTCGGCGTGACCGCTGCGATCGAGCTGCGGCGGCGCGGGCATTCGGTGCAGCTGCTGGACCCCGGACCGCTGCCGCACCCGCTCGCCGCTTCCACCGACATCAGCAAGGTCGTCCGAATCGAATACGGCGCCGATGAAGAGTACACGTCGCTCGCAGAAAAGGCCATCGAAGGGTGGCGCCGATGGAATCGTGATTTCGGCGTCACGTTGTATCACGAGACCGGATTGCTGATGCTGCGGCCGACGCCGCTCGCGCCCGGCACCGTCGAGCAGGACAGCTTCGACGTGATTTCGCGCCGCGGCCACCGGCCCGAGATGGTGGATGCCGCCGCCGTGGGCCGCCGCTTCCGCGCGTGGAACGCCGACGTGTACCGATACGGAACCTTCGATCCCGAAGGCGGCTTCGTCGAGAGCGGCCGCGTCGTCGCCAGGCTCGTGCAGCAGGCGGCGGCGATTGGCATCGAGATTCACCAGGGCGTGGCGTTTGCCACGCTGGACGAGCAGGACAAGCCGTTCGGGGCGCGACGGGCGGGATTGATCACTGCAAGCGGCCGGCGGTTCGAAGGCGACCTCGTGATCCTTGCGCTCGGTGCCTGGACGCCGCACGCGATGCCGTGGCTTGCTTCCGAGCTTCGATCGACCGGTCATCCCATCGTGCACTTCCGCCCGGTGGACCCCGAACCGTTCCGGCCGGAGCGGTTTCCCGTGTTCTGCGCCGACATCTCGACGACCGGTTATTACGGCTTTCCCGTTCATCCGATCGAGGGCGTCGTGAAAATTGCGCGCCACGGCGTCGGACGCGTGATGCACCCGGAATCGCCGGAGCGGGTCGTCACGGCGGAAGAGCTCGCGCACGCGCGCGCGTTCGTCGCCGAGGTCTTTCCCCTGCTCGCCGCTTCGCCCATCGTCTTCAGCGGCGTGTGCCTCTACTGCGATTCGTGGGACGGACACTTCTGGATCGCGCACGATCCCGATCGGCCGGGCGTCGTCGTGGCAACCGGCGACAGCGGCCACGCGTTCAAGTTCGGGCCCGTGCTCGGATCGCTGATCGCCGACGTCGCCGAGGGACGCGCCGATCCGCTCCACCAGAAATTCCGATGGAGACCCGGCGTCCGGCCCCGACGATCCGAGGAGGCGATGCGATCACAATGATGAGCGGCTGCGCTCGACGTCGACCGACGGCTTGATCGTTCGGCAGCCGCTGGAAGCGAGCGCGTTCCGCAGCCGATCGAACGTCGCTTCGGTGGCGTAGGTGCCGACGATCGCGCCGCCTGAGCCGGCGAAGTTCGCGCTTGCGCCGCACGCGCGCGCGGCGTCGGCCATCTGCACCTGCCACGGTGGAAGCCGGTAGATACTGCGGCGCACGTCGAGGTTGTCGTCGATCGCGCGGGCGAGCATTGCCGCGTCGCCCGCGACGATCGCGCGGCGCGCGGTATCGGCCAGTTCCGCGGCGCGGCGCATCGCGTTCACGACGCACGGTTCGCCGCGATCGAAGCGCCCGCGCACGTCGTTGTGGAACACGTCGGTCGGCTCGCTGAGGCCTGCGTGATACGCGACATAGATCGGCGGCAGCGATTCGGGGTCGAGCCGCTCGTAGCTGTAACACAGCAGCCCGTCGACGCGGCGTTCGCACGGCTCGCTGAAATCCATGTAGACGAGCCCTTCGTACACCTGGATGACCCGATCCTGCAGTCCCGCCGCGATGCCGAGCTCGTCGCGCTCCACGGACAACACCAGCGACGGCTGCAGGTCGAGCGGCATCGCGACGTCGTAGAACTCCATGAGGCAGCGCAGCGTCGCCACGACAATGGCGCTCGATCCGGCGAGGCCGACCTGGCGCGGAATCGTCGTGTGGTAGCGGATCGAGAAGTTGCGATCGTGGAGCGCGATCCCCTTCAGCTCGCAGTAATCGTGAAAGCGTTTGATCGTCGCCTTGATTAACCGGATGCCGCCGTAGTAGCCGTGCAGCGCCACGTCGCGCGCGAGATCGCGGATGCCATTGAAAGCCGCGCGATCGTCCTCGGCGAGCACGATGTCGACCGTGTCCCATTCATAGAGGACGACTTCCGCCCAGAAGTCGCCGACGCTCAGGGCGATCGTCTTGCCGTGGTACCCGTCCGAGGGATTCCCCGCCAGCGCCGCTCTCGCGTACGCGCGCTTACGAATGATGACCATTGACGAGCCGGACGAGGAACTCGCGCAGCGACGCGCCGTGCTTCGGATCGGCCAGCGCGAGCTCGACGAACGCGCGGAAGTAGGAGTCGAAGTTCCCGATATCGAAGCGGCGCTCGCCCGCGCCGAGCCTGACGCCGTAGACGCGGCCGCCGCCGTGGATCATCTGCCTGATCGCGTCGGTCAGCTGAATCTCGCCTGCTTTGCCGGGACGCGTCCGCTCGAGGACGTCGAACACCGCGGGCGACAGGACGTAGCGGGCCGCGATCGCGAGCCGGCTCGGCGCTTCGTCGCGGCGCGGTTTCTCGACGAGATCCTTCAGCTCGAACACGTCGTCCGCCTCGCCCTTCGGACTCGCAATGCCATAGTTGTGAACGTCGTCGAGCGGCACTTCCTCGAGCGCGATCACCGCTGCCGCGTCGTGCGCCTCGAACGTGCGAACGAGGCGCCGGACGACATCGCTGCCGCCACTGGTGCCGATGATCGAGTCGCCGAGCGCGACGATGAACGGCCGATCGTTGACGAACGCGCGCGCGGCGAGCACCGCGTGCCCCAACCCGAGCGCGCGGCGCTGGCGCGTGTAGAAGTACTGGACGGGCGCCCGTTCGAAGGCCAGATCCGAGAGCAGATCCTCCTTGCCGCTCTCCCGCAGCGCCTGCACGAGCTCTTCGTTGATGTCGAAGTGGTTCTCGATCGACGCCTTGCCCGGCCCGGTGATGAACACGATGCGCCGAACGCCGACCGACGTCAGCTCTTCGAAAACGTACTGCACGACCGGCTTGCGGCCGACCGGCAGCATCTCCTTCGGCTGGGACTTCGTTGCCGGAAGCAGGCGCGTGCCCAGTCCGGCGACCGGGACGACCGCCGTGTCGATGATCATGGCGCGCCATCATAGTTGTTGTGGCATCGCCTCGATCTCGGATTCTTCAAGGACCTCGAGAGGGATTGAACGCGGCGGTTGCGATCGGCGACCATCGACTACAACGCATGACGACCGCTCACGTCGCGCCCGATCGATTCACGCGTGGATCGCCGGCGCAGCGCGTCGAGTGGCATGCAACACGTTCGCTCGCACGACGCGCTGAGCGCGTCGGGAACCTTGCGTTACTGAGGTCGTACGCTGCCCGCGCGCGGGCCCTTCGGGGACGGCTCCTCTTCAAAGGCGACCTGCTGTCCTTCGGCCAGCCGAGTGAAATCGCCCTCCACCGAGGACCGATGGAAGAAGAACTCCTGTCCGCGGTCGTCGCGGATGAACCCGAACCCTTTGTCGTGAACGACGCGTTTGATCCGTCCTTGCGCCACGACGCCCTCCTGTCGAGTCTGTCGAGTCTCGTCTCGCGTCAGGAGCAACTGTCTGCAATCACTGCGCCCGGCTACGGGACGCTGAGGTTGACTTTCGGCGGGCTGGACCTGTGGCTGGACACTGGGTACTGGGAATTGTGGAGTTAGTGTGAGGGCCGAAGCCCGGATCAAAGGCCAGCGGTTTCGCTGACTGGCCTTTGATCCCTGACCTGTGTTCGTGTCACCAAGGCATCTGACGCTTTGTGAACTGGCGGCCCATCTCCGCGGCGCGCTGATTGGCCGCGCCGATCATCACGCCTTCCTTGATCATGTCGACGACGTTGTCGGCGTTCACCGAGTTGAGGAAGAAGATCTTGTTCGCTTTCGTGGCGGCGAAGACTCTGGCGCGCGCGGCCTGCATCGCCGGCGGAAGAGGACCCGGACCGCCTTTGACGCCGAGCGAAAACGCCATGTCGCCGGGTCCCCATTCGGCGAACCCGATGCCCGGAACCTTTGCGTTCGCGTCGGCGTTCTCGAGCGCGTACTTGTCTTCGAGCTTCAGGCCGAGCAGAAGCTCACCTTTCGGATTGAGCGGCCAGGCGTCGGCCTTCTCGGCGTACTCGTCGGCGGAGATGCCCCAGATGCGTGCCGCCGTCGGATTGCCGTGGACGCCGCGCCGTCCGCCGTACGCGGGAAACCGCACCGCTTCGACGAAGGCGCGCACGGCGCCGGGCGCGTCGGCGTGGCACAGCAGGACGCCGTGTACTCCCGTCGCGAGCACCTGCTGGAACATCCACGCGTTGGCGCGCACGGTCGCCTCGTCGGTGCCGTTGACCGGCACGTTGACGATGACGGCCGGCGTGCGATGTCCGCTCTTGGTCGGACCACCCTTGGCGAGCCCGCGCATGTATTCGGCGAGACCCTTCACGTCGAAGGGCGCGTGCTCCATGTCGTAGCTGATGTAGTCGGCCCACGTCTGCGCGTCCTTCACGCCCTGCTCGAAGCTGCCTTCGGTGCCTTCGTGGGATCCGGTGTAGTAGACCGGCTGCCCCTGATCGAGCAGCTCGATCGCGCGGTTGATGCGGTTCGCCTTCGGCGTGTCGGCGGCAAGCCACACGACGGCGAGGACGAACGCGAGACAAACGGCAAGCGCACGCGGCAGATGTTTGCTGGATTTCATGGGCGTCATCATACCGCCGCTCGGCGCAAAGTGTTCACGCTTTCGGTCCGTCGTACCTCACGAGCAGAATCGTGACGTCGTCGCTCTGCGTCGCGTCTTCGCAGAACGTACGCACGTCGGCGAGCAGCGCCTCGACCGCGGCCTGCGGCGTCGCCACGCGATGTTTGGTCACGGAGGCGATCAGGCGATCGTCGGTGAATTCGTCGCCCGCCGGATTGAGAGCTTCGGTGACACCGTCGCTGAAGGCGACGACCAAATCGCCGGGCTCGAGCTTGACCGTCTCCTCGTCGAACGTGGCTTGGTCGAAGAGGCCCAGCACCACGCCGCCGGTTTCCAGGCGTCTGATGCCTGACCGCGAGACGAGGAGCGGCGCGTTGTGGCCGGCGTTGCAGTACGTCAGCGAGCCGTCCGGCCCGAGCATGCCGTAGAACGTCGTCAGGAACCTCGACTCGATCGCGCGCCGGAACAGGCCATGGTTCAGACGCGTGATGAGCTGCGAGGCGCTACTGTGATAGGTCGCTTCGGCGCTGAACATGCCGAGCACCGCCGCCGCGAGCAGCGCCGCCGGCGATCCCTTGCCCGCCACGTCGCCGACGATGAAGCCGAACTGATCGGTCGGCAGATCGGCGTAGTCGAAGAAATCGCCGCCGACGGCGCGGCAGGCGATCGAGGCCGCGGAGGTCGAGAAGAACGCGCCGTCGCGGTTCGGCGGCGGCAGCAGCGACTGCTGAATCGCGGCGGCGACCTTCAGCTCCTGCTCGAACTTCGCTTTGTCGAGCGCTTCGCGGTACAGCCGCGCGTTCTCGATTGCCAGCGCCGCTTCGGCCGACAGCGTCTCGAGCGCCGACTGCGCCGACGCCGACCGCAGCGCGCCGCGCTCGCGGCTGTCGAGGTACAGGACGCCAATGAGCTCCTCGGCGACCTTCTGCTCGACGCGCTCGACGTACCGGACCAGCCGCAGCGGCGTGCAGAGCACGTGGCGGATGCCGAGCGCGACGGTGCCGCTGTGCTGCGCGGCGAAATCGCCGTCGAGGAGATCTTCGACGATCGTCTGCTGCCCCGTCGCGAACACCGTCTCGGGAATCTTGCGGCTCGTCTCGAACGTCCGTCCGGACAGCGTTACCTTGCCGCGCGCGCGCGCCAGCTTGAACTCGAGCTTCTTCTCGCGGTTGGCGAGCATGATGAAGCCGCGCTCGGCGCCGGTGACGTCGATCGCCGAGTCGAGCACGAGCGCGAGCACTTCGTCGAGCACGCGTCCCGACCCGAGCGCGCGCAGCCCTTCGAGGAGCGCCGCCATCTGCCGCAGCTCGGTCGCCGCCGAAATCGCGCTGCGCTCGACCGACGGCGCTTCGCCGTCGACGAAGAACACGATCTCGGTGTCGCCCGCCTGTCCGAGGCGAATCTGATCGCCGTCGGCGAGCACTTTCTCGCTCGTCCGGTCGCCGTTGACGTACGTGCCGAAGCGCGACTGCTTGTCGCGGATCACGTAGCCGCCGTTCTCGGCCGCAATCTCGGCATGCACGCGCGAGATGTCGGCGCCGGTCAGGCGCAGATCGGTCTCGCTGCGCCGGCCGATCGTGAACAGCGGCTTGTCGATCGGGACGATGCGTCGGCCGAGCGCGTCGGTGATCACCAGGCGCGGCGCGGGAGCGTCGGACATGAAGGCCGGATTATAGCTGTCTTAGAATGCCTCGTGCCGCGCTTCAAGCTGACGATCGAATACGCCGGCACGCGGTACAGCGGCTGGCAGATTCAGAAGAACGCGCGAACGATTCAGGGCGAGATCGATCGGGCCGTGCGAACGGCGACGGGCCGCAGCGACTTCGAGCTGTACGGGTCCGGCCGCACCGACGCCGGCGTACACGCGCTCGCGCAGGTCGCGCATCTCGATGTCAGCACGAATGTTCCGGCCGAACAGCTGCGGCGCCGCATCAACGACGAGCTCCCCGCCGACATCAACATCCTGGCGGCCGATCGGGTGCCGCACCGCTTCCACGCGCGCCACGACGCCGTGGCACGCCGTTATCTGTATCAGATTGCGCGGCGCCGCACCGCGTTCGCGAAAGCGTTCGTGTGGTGGGTGAAGGAGCCGCTCGCGCTCGATCGCATGCGCGGCGGCGCGCGCGATCTGGTCGGCATGCGCGACTTCAAGGCGTTCGCCGAGAGCGATCAGCCCGATTCGGAAGCGCCGGCGAAATCGACCGTCGTCCTCGTCGAGCGCCTCGACGTCGTCGAGGACGGCGACCTCGTGCTCGTCAGCGTCGAAGGATCGCACTTCCTGTGGAAGATGGTGCGCCGCATCGTCGGCGCGCTCGTGGAGGTCGGCCGCGGCCATGCGATGCCGAGCGATCCGGCGCGGTTCACCGCGCCGCCGTCGGGACTGTTCCTCGAGAGAGTGTTTTACGAGGGCGAACCACGCGACGTACCGATTCGCGCTGCAACGCCGCTCGCCTGAAAGGCTCGCGCTACAAGGGCTACGCTCGCCTAAAAGGCTCGCGCTACATCTCGGTACGGTAGCGCGAGGCTTTTAGCCGAGCGTGGATATCACCGGTAGCGCGAGCCTTTCAGCCGAGCGTGGATATCACCGGTAGCGCGAGCCTTTCAGGCGAGCGTGGATATCACCGGTAGCGCGAGCCTTTCAAGCGAGCGTGGATATCACCGGTAGCGCGAGCCTTTCAGGCGAGCGTGGATATCACCGGTAGCGCGAGGCTTTCAGGCGAGCGTGGATATCACCGGTAGCGCGAGGCTTTCAGCCGGGCGTGGATATCACCGGTAGCGCGAGCCTTTCGGGCGAGCGTGGATATCACCGGTAGCGCGAGGCTTTCAGCCGGGCGTGGATATCACCGGTAGCGCGAGCCTTTCAGGCGAGCGTGGATATCACCGGTAGCGCGAGGCTTTCAGCCGGGCGTGGATATCACCGGTAGCGCGAGCCTTTCAGGCGAGCGTGGATATCACCGGTGGCGCGAGCCTTTCAGCCGAGCGGGATATCACCGGTAGCGCGAGGCTTTCAGCCGAGCGTGGATATCACCGGTAGCGCGAGCCTTTCAGGCGAGCGCGCCATGGCCGTGGAATTGCTGACGTCACTGCATGCCGCATCGCCGTCCGCCGCGCCTCGAAGCCTCCTTGTATCGCGGACCACGGCGGATCGCTTTCACGATGTGCACGTTCGAGCGCCGGACGTACTTCTCAGCCACCGAAACAGTCAACGCGGTTCGAGATGAACTTCTGCGTACTACAAATCAATACGGCGTTGAAATTCTTGCCTATTGCTTCATGCCCGACCACTTACACATCCTCGCCGAGGGACTGACACCGGATTCAGAAGTCGAGAAATGTACGGCGATGTTCCGGCAGCGAACCGGATACGCGCATCGTCAGATGCACGAGAACCGGTTGTGGCAGGACGGCTACTATGACCACATTCTCCGCGAGGAAGAAATCACTCTCGTGGTCGCCCGGTACATCGTCGCGAATCCCGTTCGCGGCGGCCTCTGCGAAGACGTCCGACGCTACCCGTTTGTCGGATCGAGCAGATACTCAATCGATGAACTCGCCGCAGCAGTGATGTGGCAACCGTAATGCCTCGCTCGCCTGAAAGGCTCGCGCTACGGGGTTCGCTCGCCTGAAAGGCTCGCGCTACCGGGTTCGCTCGCCTGAAAGGCTCGCGCTACACGGTGCTACGCTCCCCCTGAAAGGCTCGCGCTACGGTCTGATGTCAACGTCGAAGAGGCGTCCAGTCGTCGCCGAACTTGACGCCGAGCACGAGCCGGACGACTTCGGCGTAGCTCGCAGCGCCCGACTCGACGCGGTTGGCTTTCAGGTACGAATCGTAGACGCGCCAGCCGGCGGCGGAGAGGCGCGGGTTGAGGTGGCGCGCGACGCGCTCGCGGATCGCGCGGAGATCGGCTCGCGGTCCGTCGGCGAGCGCCGACGCGAGCGCCGCGCGATCGCGCGCGCCGACCGACGGCGTCAATTCACCGTAGAGAAACAACCACGCGCTGTACTGGTCCGCCGCCGATCCGCGCAGGCACGCGAGCCAGCCGACGAAATTGGCTTCCCCTTCGTCAGCGATGCCGGCCAGATGGCTCCACTCGTGCGCGATCACGAACGGCCGTTCGACCGGCAGCAGATCGCTCGCGACGAGCGTTTCGAGCAGAAAGGGATCGGTCATGCCCGCCACGCCGGCCCGCCGGAAGTACACGTCGAAGAGCGTGCGCTTGGGGCGCCCAAAAGCGATTGACGGCAGATCCAGATCGCGCGAGGCGCGCGCGAATCCCTCCGCGAGCGATCCGCTCACCCCGGCCGATGCCGGCGACTCCGGGCGATGCGCAGCGGCATACAACCCGTTCACGCGATCGACAGCCACCGCCGCCACGCGGCGCGCCGAGTCGACGCCGACGGCGGCGCGATCGAACTGAAGCTTGTCGGCGAGCGGCACGCGCCGGTAATTGAGACCCCACGTCGCGAGAAAGACGAGATACAACGCGGCGCTCCACGTCAGCGTCCGCACGCCAATCGAACCGGACGCGCGCACCCACCCGCGGCGGCGAACGTCGGCGACGGCCAATCCGATCCAGACCGCGAGGACGCCGAAGAACAGCACGTCGAACAGCGCGATGGGGACGACGTTGGACAGCGCCGTGAGCAGCGATTGAAGCGCGACGTACACGCGCGTCGAGTACACCCGCTCGACGATCGGCGCGGGCAGCGGCGCGAGTGCGGCGCCGATCGCGACGACGACCAGCGCCGCGGATCGAATCACATCAGGCTTTCAGCTCGCGGCGGAGAAACGCGAGCGTCTTCGCCCACGCATCGGACGCCGCGCCGGCGTCGTACACCTGCGGACGCGAATCGTTGAAGAACGCATGGTCGGCGTTCGGATAGGTGTGGAACTCGTGCCGTTTCCCGAGCGCGGTCAGTTTCTCGTGCAGATCGTTCACCACGGCAGGCGTGACGAAACCGTCCTTGCCGGCGTAGATGCCGAGCACCGGCGCCTGGAGCGTTTCGAGGTTCGGCTTCACGTTCGGGTGACCGCCATAAAACACCACGCACGCGCCGACCTCGGGATTGAGCGATGCGGCGTACAACGACAGCGCGCCTCCCATGCAGAACCCAATCGTTGCGACCCTCTTCGGCGTCGTCTGCGGCAGCGCGGCGAGATAGTCGATCGCGCCGGCCAGATCGCGCGCCGCCTGATCGATGCGCATGCTCATCATCAGCTTTCCGGCTTCGTCGGGCGATTTGGCCTGTTCGCCGTGATAGAGGTCCGGCGCGAGCGCGACGAACCCGGCCTCGGCGAACCGACCGGCGATTCGCTCGATGTGCGGCACGAGACCCCAGTATTCCTGAATGACCACGACTCCCGGCCCGTCAGCGGCCGGTTTGGCGAGATACGCCTGTGTCGTCCCGCCATTCGCTTTGTATGAAACGCGCTCGCCCATTTACGCCTCCAAGCGTTTAGAATCTTGTCGTTCGTCACGGTTTAGCGGCAAATACCATCATTTCAAGTCGTTACGTCGCTGTTCTGCTGATCGAGGCCGCTCCGGCCGATAGATCTTGAGAATTGTATGCGCCGCCTCGTCTGTTTGATTGTCCTGCTCGGCACGGGCTCGCTTCACACGGCTGCACAGCAGCAGACCGCGGCGGCCAAAGCGGCGCCTCGGGTGGCGACGCCGCACAACGGCTCGTTCTCGTCGATCATTCAGGGCCACGCGTTGACCTCCGCCAACGCCGCTATGCCTGACGTCACGGTCCGGCTGCGCGACGCCCGGTTCGGCCGAATTGTCGACTCGCAGGTGACCGACAAGACCGGCACGTTCACTTTTCGCGACGTCGATCCCGGCAGCTACGTCGTCGAGATGATGGCGGCCGATCATTCAACCATTCTCGCGGCGAGCCAGTTGTTCCATGTGAACGCCGGCGATGCGATTTCGGCCGTCGTCAAGCTGCCCTTTCGCATACCTCCCTTCGCGGGTCTCCTCGGGTCGAATTCGGTACCGTCGGCGGCTGCGATCGTGACCGAGGCGGCGGCAAACGGCGTGCTCGCAGTCACAGCGCCGGGCTTCCTCGGCGGGCCGACCTGCCCACTGCAATAATGGCGGAACCCAAGGCCCCGCACCCTTTGCGCCCCGCCACGACAGCCGATCACCCGGCTGCCGCTGCGCCGACGTCCACCTACACACCCGACACCGACGTCCACATCCTCGATCGTCTCGCGGTGCTGTACCGCTACCGGCGCGTCGCGATTGCCGTGTTCATCCTGACGACGGTCGCGATGATGATCCAGGGGTACAGCAGCACTCAGATGTACCGCGCTCAGGCGCGGCTGCTCATCGAGGATGAGCGCGCGACGGCGGTGCCGGGCATCACGACAGCCGAAAACACGTATTACGAAGATCCCGACCTTTATTACAAAACCCAGTACCGCATCCTGAAAGGACGCGATCTCGCGCGGCGCGTCGTCAAGCGCGTGAACCTGGGCGCGGTCCCGGAGTTCAACGGCACCGCGGAGAAGCCGTCGACGCCCGCGACGCTGCTCCACGATCTCAAGCAGAAGATCGTCGGCCTCGTGCGGCCGGCGCCGGCGCCGGAGAACACGGAGTCGCCCAAGGTCGACGAGACGGCCGACGAGTCGGCGCTCGTCAGCGCGTTTCTGAGCCGCGTCGACGTCGCGCCCGTCTCCGGCAGCAAGCTCGTCGACGTCACGTTCGATTCGATGGACCGGCGCTTCGCCGCGACGGCGGCCAATACGCTCGTCGACGAGTTCGTCGATCAGAACCTGCAGGTCAAGCTCCAGAGCACGGAGAACATGATCGACTGGCTCGACAAGGAGCTGGACAAGCAGCAGCAGAAGGTGCAGGACAGCGAGCGCGGGCTGGCCGAATACCGCGAGCGGCAGAACGCGCTGTCTCTCGACGACAAGCAGAACATCGTGCTCGCGCGGCTGAACAAGCTGAACGACGACGTGATGATGGCGCGCAGCCGCCGCATCCAGAAGGAAACACTGTTCAACCAGATCAAGTCGGTGTCGACGCAGGCGCCCGACACGATTCCCGCGATCGCGCAGAACGCGTCGGTCGCGGCGGCCAAGTCGCGCGTCGTCGAGATGCAGCGGGCGCGCGCGCAGGTCGCCGACCGCTACGGCGAACGCCACCCGAACATGCAGAAGGCGAACGCCGATCTGTCCGAGGCGCAGCGCCAGTATGACTTCGAGGTCGCGCGGGCGCGCGCTTCGATCAAGAACGACTACGAGTCGGCGTTGATCGAGGAACAGACCATGGCGCGTGGTCTGGAGAACGCCAAGGCGGACATGCAGGATCTGAGCAAGAAGAGCGTCGACTACAACGTCATGCAGCGCGACTCGCAGACGAACCGGCAGATCTACGACGCGCTGCTGACGCGCGAGCGCGAGCTGCGGGTCGCGAGCAACAGCCGCGCGAACAACGTGCGCGTCGTCGACCGCGCCGAGGTCCCGAAGGCGCCGCTCGCGCCGACCGGCCGGCGCACGTGGCTGCTCTCGCTCGCCGTCGGCCTCACGCTCGCCATTGCCGTGGCCTACGGTCTCGACTACATGAACGACACGATCAAGACGCCGGAGGAAGTGACGCGGCGCCTGCGCCTGCCCTTCCTCGGCCTGGTGCCGTCGGTGCGCGGCGACAAGCATCCGCTGCTCGCCTCGTCGCACGTGCCGCACGATTTCGGCGAATCGTTCCGCGCGCTGCGGACGGCGCTGGTCTCGAAGTACCCGTCCGCAGGCACCAAGATCGTCGTCGTGACCAGCGCGCAGCCGCTCGAGGGAAAGACGACGACGGCCGCGAACATCGCGATGGCGCTGGCGTACGGCGGCTCGCGCGTGCTGCTGGTGGACGCCGACATGCGGCGCCCCGGCCTGCATCGCCCGCTGCGGCTCACCAACGAGCGCGGTCTGTCGCAGGTCCTGATCGGTCAGGCGCGCGTGCGCGACGTCATCCAGCGCACCGTCGATCCGAATCTGCTCGCCATCACCGCCGGCCGCACGCCGCCGAACCCGTCGGAACTGCTGTCATCCGAGCGCATGAAGACGCTCCTCACCAACCTCGCGCACGGACCGTTCGACTGGATCATCGTCGACACGCCGCCGGTGCTCGCGGTGACCGATGCGGTCATCCTCGCGCCGCTCGTCTCCGGCGTGACGTTCGTCGTCGGCGCCGAGATGACGCGGCGTCGCCTTGCCGAACGCGCGATCGAGACCGTGATGCAGACGCATCCGAAGTACGCCGCGGTCGTGCTCAACAAAGTCGATTTCGCCCGCAACAAGTACTACTATCACCGCTACTACGGACATCAGTACAAGAATTACTACGCCGAAGCCGCGATCTGACGGCAGCCCGTCGGCGCCTCGAGCGTCCCAGGGTCGCTCACGGCGCCAGGCGCCTGTCGCACCCCGACTCGCGGCGCGCGCGATCGCATTGACGAGCGGCTGGACGCTGTTCGCCTTTGCCGGAATCTATCGCTGGACGACGGTTCCGCTCGCCGCCGGCACGGTGCTCGTCGCCGCGCTGTCGCCGCCGCGTGTCGGACGCGGGGCGGCGCGGTGGCTCGATCTCGCGCTGCTCGTCTCGATCCTCATCATGGCGGCGCAGCTCGTGCCGCTTCCGCAATCGGTGCGGCTGCGGGTCGCCCCCTCGTCGGTCGCCTACGACCAGACCGTTCACGTCGCGCCGCCGGATCGCGCACCGATTTCGGTCGATCCCGATGCAACCCGGTTCGCGCTCTTCCTCACCGCCACCATCGTCGTGCTCTTCTGGTCCGCGCGCCGCACCCTCGCGCGCGGTGGCGTCCGCACGGTCCTGCGCGGCGTCGCGTGGACAAGTCTCGTCGTCGCGCCGCTCGCCGTCGCGCAGCACATGTTCGCGCCGAAACTGTTCTACGGCGCGGTTCGTCCGATCGCCGGCAACGCGCTCCCGTTCACGCCGTTCGTGAACCGGAACGATTTCGCGGCGTGGCTGCTGATGGCGATCCCGCTGACGCTGGGCTACGTGATCGCGCGCCTCGAATCGCGGCGGCATCCTGGCGATCCGTTCGATCCGGAACTGGCGCTCGACACGAAGAACGTGGCGCTCGGGTTCGCGCTGTTCGCGATGATGGCCGGGCTCCTCGCGTCGCTGTCGCGATCCGGCATCGGCGCCGCGCTGGCCTCGTTCGTGTTGTTTATCGCAGTGGCGCGAAGACGAATGTCGCGCCGCCGGCTGATGTGGATGATCGGCATCATCGCCGCGATGGTGACGCTCGCTCTCATGTACGCGAACATGGGCGCGCTCGCCGCGCGCGCCAGCAGCGGTCTGACTGAAGGGATCTCCGGCCGCGCCATGGTCTGGCGCATGACGTGGCCTATGGTGCAGGACTTCTGGCCGATCGGCTCCGGCGTCGGCACCTATCAGCCGGTGATGGTTCTCTATCAGACCCCCGGCCTGAACCTGTACATCAGCCACGCCGACAACGAGTACCTGCAGATCCTCGCCGAGGGCGGCGCGCTCCTGGCGATCCCGGCGGCGCTGGCGCTGGGCGCCGCGTACGTCGCCATCCGCCAGCGCCTGCGCAGCGATCACACCCCGCTCTTCTGGATCCGATTGGGAGCCGCGTGCGGCATCTTCGGCCTCGCGGTGCAGAACGTCTGGGAGATGACGCTGCGCGTCCCCGCGAATGCCGTCCTGCTGGCGGTTCTGGCCGCGATTGCGCTGCATGACACACACGTGCACGCGACGACGCAGCCCGGCCGCACCGCGTGACTGCGATTCAGCGACTGCAGCGCGAGGCTTTCAGCCGAGCGTCCACAAGGTGACGTGTAGAATTGCGATCAGCCTGATGGTCCGCCTCATGCGCGAACCAGTCGACGCAGCCTGCTTCGCGATGGTCGCGATCGCGCAGGCGGCAGTTCGCGCGGCGCTCGTCGTGATGCCGATCGGCGCGGTCCGCCGGACGGGCGCGCGTCTGAGATTCTGCGGCTGGCTGATCGCGGCGCGGTGGAATGAGGATCGTCTGCTGACCGCAATCGAAGCGACGGGACGCCGGCTGGGCGCTTACAGCACGTGTCTGGTTCGCGCGCTCGTCGCCGAGATGCTCCTGACCGGCATCGATCGGCCGATGCGTCTGATGATCGGCGTCAGGCGCGCCGCCGACAGCCGGCTCGAATCGCACGCGTGGATCGAGCGCGACGGACGGGTGATCGTCGGCGGCGCCGGCGGCGATCGATATCAGCCAATCGTCGTGTGGGAGACCGTCGCACCATGATGGCCGGCGACACCGTAAACCGGTACTCCGTGTACGGGGTGGACGTCAGCAGCCCGTGGCCGTTCGAATTCCCGCCGCTCACTGACGCGGCCAATCCGATCGCGCGCGTCGAATTCGTTCAGGGCGATGACGACGACTTTCAGGATCCGGCTGGTGGTGAGCTCGCATCCGCGAAGGACGAGTGGTTCGTGTGCCGGCTGCTGCCCGATCGCTCCGCGTATCTCCGCTGGTCGGGACTGTACGAGTTCCGCATCGGCCGCGGCGGTGCGCGCATAGCATCGCGGCCGCTCGAGGGAAGCGGCCTCCCGGTTCTGCAGAACTTTCTGTTCGCGCAGACGCTCTCCTTTGCGCTCGTTTACCAGGACGTCGAGCCGCTGCACGCGACGGTGGTCTGCGTCGACGACTGCGCGATCGGATTCCTGGGCGACTGCGGCTTCGGCAAATCGACTCTGCTGGCCTCGTTCGTCGCCGACGGTTTTCAGGTGCTCACCGACGATCTGCTCGTGGTCGACCTGTCGGACGATCGCGCGATCGCGCGGTCCGGTTCGGGCCGCATCAAGCTGCTGCCCGACAGCGCGTCGGCGTTTCTCGGAGACGTGAGCCGCGGCGTGCCACTGCATCCAAGCACCACGAAGCGGTCGTTTCCGCTCGATGAGCGTCACCGGCACACGGGCGGGCTTCCACTAGACTGCCTGTTCGTCCTGCCGCAACCGGAGGACCGGACGTCGACCGTGTCCATCGAGCTGCTGCCGCTGTCGCGGTCGGCGCTGATGCAGGAACTGCTCAAGAACAGCTTCATCGTCGAGATGCTCGACCGCCGGCGGATCGCCGGCCAGTTCTCGTTCGCCGCACAGCTCGCGTCGCGAATCGACGGTGTCCGCCTGAGCTATCCGGCGGGGCTGCACCACCTGCCCTCACTCCGCCAACGGATCGTTGAGCACGCGCGGCTGCTGCACGGGAGGAATATCCAGTGAATCGAACCAATGACGACGCCGAAGCGGCCAAGCGGGTCGCGCGCAAACCGTACACTGCCCCGCGCCTGATCTCGTACGGTCACGTCAAGGACATCGTTCAGGGCGGCGGCAACAGGGCCAACGATCCCGGCACCGGACGCGCGACCAAGCCGGCGCCCTGCTGGATAGCCGAAGCGCTCTTCGGCGTGGACGACGCGCGAACGATGCTCCTGCGGTCCTGGCTGACAGGCATCTACGTCGAGAGGCGCCGCGGCTGGCATCTTGTTGCGGTGTACGCGACGTACGGATCGGCCGCCGGTTGGTTGCTGCAGCGGGGGTGGCTGCCGCGGCGGCCGTTCGTTCGCCTCTTCGACGCGCTGACGCGCTGCGCATTCGACGAATCGGCCGCAGCGGCGAAAGCTCGCCGCGCCCTGGCTCGCCAAAGCGCCGCAGGCGCGAAGGCGGCCGATGCTCCGTGAGCGGCATCGCCGGAATCTTTCACTACGACGGGCGTCCGGCCACCGCCTCCGAGCTTCGGGCGCTCACGAATGCGTCGAAACACCGCGCCATCGACGGCGAAGATTCGTGGGTCTGCGGATCGTTCGGCGTCGCGCACCAGCACGCCCGCAACACACCTGAGTCGCTGCACGAACGACAACCTCTCGTGTCTGCCGCCGAAACCGTCGTGTGCATCGATGGACGCCTCGACGACCGCGAAGAACTGCCGCGTCCGAGGTCGGGCGCATCCACCGGCGCCTCTGATGCCGAGCTCGTCCTGAGCACCTACGAGCGCGACGGCGATCGGTTCGCGTCGCATCTGAACGGCGATTTCGCCGTCGCGGTCTTCGATGCCCGCCGCCACCAGCTGCTCCTCGCGCGCGACGTCATGGCGGCGCGGCCGCTGTATTACTGCCCGATCGCGGGAACGGTGCTGTTCGCTTCGGAAATCAAATCGCTTCTCGCTCACCCGCAGGTCGCCGCCCGGCCGGACGAAGACGCCATCGCGCAGCTGATGCTCGACGACTGGTCCGATGTCCACCGTACTTGCTTCCACGGCATCTTCAGCGTTCCGCCCGGCGCGATGGCGATCGTTACGCGCGACGGCGCTGTCCTCCGCGAGCACTGGACGTTCGACCCCGGCAGAAGCGTGCGATACCGATCGTTCGCCGAGTACGTCGAGGCATTCCGCGAGCTGTTCGAACGATCGGTGAAGCGCCGCCTTCGCAGCACCCACCCAATCGCCGTGTCGGTCAGCGGAGGCGTCGACTCGTCGGCGATCTTCTGTCAGGCTGCTGTTCTGGCGCGCCGCGGTGCGGTCTCGGCGCCACTTCAGGGCATCACGATGACGTTCCCGGAAGGCAGCAGCGCCGATGAACAGCAGTTCATCGACGACATCGAATCGTCGTGCGGCGTGACGGTCGCAAGAGTGGGCGCGTCGGAGGTCGCCGCCGAAATCGATTGCCACGCCGTCGTCGATCGCTTCGAAATGCCGGGAATGCTCGGGCATTCACATCGCGCCGTTCTCGAGCGGGCGCGGGCCGCCGGATGCCGAACGATGCTCGACGGCTTTTTCGGCGATCAGATGCTGTTCACACGCGCCGGCTACCTCGTGGACCTCGCCAGGAAGGGGCGGTGGCTGAAAGTTCGCGGGGATCTCCGCGAATTCGCGAGGTGGATGACCGACGCCGATCCCGCGTACTTCCGCCGTGAGTTCAGGCGCGCGTTCGTCCGATCGCTGCCTCCCCGCTGGCTGTTCCGCGCGCTGAAACGACACGTCGGCGATTGGCGCGGCAGAACGTCGATGTATCCGTCATGGTTCACCGGGCGGCTTCGGCAGCGCGCGCTGGCGCGTCACACGCGTCCGATCGACTATCGCGCGTCGCCGGTCACGTATCATGCGCAGGAACTTCACGGGCACGTCACCGCGGGTCACTACCTGAGTCAGCTCCATCGCCAAATCAGCGCGGGCCAGATGTACGGAGTCGACGTGTGCTATCCGTTCAGAGACAGAGACCTCGTCGCCTTCCTGATGGCGATTCCCGGCGAGATCGTGAATTGGAGGGGCGTTCCGAAAGGGCTGATGCGGGAAGCGCTGAAAGGCGTCTTGGCCGAACGCATCCGCACGCGGCGGTGGAAGGCGGACCTAACGCGAGTCGGTAATCAGGCGGCGGCGCGCGGCCACGAAACGATCGCCCGCCTGCTGACGCGCGACTGTCTCAGCGCTCGCCTCGGCTTCGTGGATGGCGTCATCCTCGAGCAGTCGATTGCGGCACTTGCGGTCAGCATTGCCGAAGACGAGACGGCAACCACGAGGTGGCAGCTCGAAGACGCCATCGGCCTCGAAGTCTGGCTGCAGCGGTTCTTTGGGGATCGGGCCGCGAACATCTGACGCTAGCGGGCGACAACCACGAGTCCCTTTTCAACGAGCTGTGAGACCAGGCGAAGCACGTCCTGCTCGATGGTGGCGGCCGGCGCGTCGAACTCATCGCACATGGCGGCGACGACGGCGGACAGGCTGCGATGCCGCTCGATCAGCTGCCACATGCGCGTCCCGACCGAGTCGAGTCCGAAATACATGCCCGATGCGAGGTTGAGGAGCACCGCTTCGCCGTCGAGCTCGCGCACGACGACGTCGTCGCTGGCACGCACTGCCGTCTGCAGCGAAACCTCCGTCATAGCGTCTGCAACAGTCTAGTAGCCCGAATCGGCAAGACCCACCGATGGACGAACCGCTTGATCCCTGAACCAGCCGGCGCAGACGGTTCGCGCTACGCGTCCTTCGGGCGGCGTCACGCGATGCTGCAGCCCGTCTCCGAGCGCGAACAGCACGGCGTCGCCGGGCCGCGTGTTCGCAAACTCGTACACGATCCGGCCGGATGGCAGCTCGCGAATCTGCAGCACGCCTCCGTCGTACGGTTCGGAGCTCAGGTTGATCGAGAGAACCGCCAGCCGGCCGTCGACGAGATCGTTGTGCCACGCGTCGTCGTGACCGGCATTTGGAACTCTTCGGTGGACGACGCCGCGAAAGCTCCGGATGTCGCGCAGCCCAGTCACACATCGGACGAATTCAAGAAATTGCTCGTCGTTCGTCAGGAGCATGAAAACCGCCGACGCCACACCGGGCTTCAGTCTGAGATCGACGGGCCGGCTGGACAACTGATCGTGCACGCGCTCCTCGAAGCCGTCGAGCTCGACCTGGCGCTGTGCGAACGCGAGCACATCCGGTTCGAGCAGGTCGGGCAGCACCACCGCATGGTCACGCTCGAAACGCGCGCGCGTCCGCTCGAGCTCCATCGCGGCGGCATCAATCCACGTCTGTCTGAATCCGAGCCGGACCATCGTCATCGGAGGGGCCGGAACCATTTGCGGACGCCGCGGAAGACGCGGTGGATGTACAGCGCCGGCAAAAGGATCGCACTGGTCGCGCCGTACGATCGACGCATGAAGTCGGGAGCCGGGACCAGGTGCTCGCGCAGCAGTTTCACGCGAGCGCGCCAGCCGCGCAGCGCGTGCAGATCGGACCGGAGGATGTCGACTTTACGCAGTCGCGGATCGAGGTACGCGGCGGTGCTCTCCGAACCACCCGCGCTGTCGAGTGCCGTCTGGACGTCGTCAGGTATCGGCGCCCAGAGTAACCGGCGCGCGAGCGCCAGTCCGCGCGCTGTCACGGCCCGAATCTGCTTTTCACGCGCCAGCGCGACGACCCGATCCCACTCCGTCGATCCGAAACGGCGTGCGAGCACATCGATGTCACACAGGAAGATCAGCGTGTCGTCATCATAATGGTGCGCGACGCGATGCGCGCACGCGATCAACAGCGCGTCGACGACTGAGGGACCGATCGCATGCGGGCCCAGGGCTGGAATCGGCACGGCACTACGACGAAGTTCGGCGTAGGGGAACAGATCCGCGAATGCCTGAGGATCCGCAATTTTCCAATGCACGTCGAAGGCACTCTCAACTCCACATGCCGCGCGCACGTACGTGAGCTGATGCGTCACGTGCTCGCCAATGGGTCGGGCGGTTCGTACGAACCGCATCGACTCCAACGCAGCCGACGCCGCCTCGACGTCTTCCGGCCCGATCAGCAGATCGGTATCGAGGCGCGGCCGCAGCAGCGGATCGGCATAACACGTGTAGGCCAGCGCCGTGCCCTTGAACACAATCGGACGCACTCCTGCCTCGTCGAGCGCTTCGAGCACGCAGACAGTCTCTCTATGCCGAATTGATTCGATGACGGCCTCTTCACGGACCGCGCGCGCGAGCTCGGTCCGAATCTCGGTTGGAAGGCGATCGAAAAGACCGCGTTCACGAAGCGCGCGATGGAGAAGCGGGCCGACGCCGTGGTCGAGGGACGCCGCGACGAGTGAGGCGTCCAGGGAACGCAGGACGACCTCGTCGCTGTCGCAGCGGCCGTCGTTTGCGTGCTGATTGTTTCGGAGAAGGGCTGCGAGGGCGGTCGCCGACACGGTTACGCGAGCGCGGCGCGGAAGAGCACGCGGCGGGCGGGTGGATGCTTCAGGAGGGCGACGATGAACTCGCGGTGATGGTTGAAGGCGGCCGTGCGCCGGACGAGCGGCATCAGCCCGTCCGTCCGCGCGAGCGCGAACAGGCCGTCGATGTCGTCGTCGGTCAGCCGCTGCGCGATGCGGCGCAGCACGAGCTGCCAGCGGAGCTCCGGCCCCAGCTCGCGACGCCACAGCCGCTCGTACTCGTTCAGCGCGGCGGCCGAAAGATCGTCGCGCGACAGCGCGCCGGCGACGATCTCCGATGCGAGGCTCGCCGTCATCAGGCTGTAGTAGATGCCGCCGCCGGTCGTCGGCTTCACCACGCCGGCCGCGTCGCCGACCACGACGACGCGATCGCCGAACGTGCGATCGATCGGGCCGAGCGGAAGAATCTTCTGGCGAGGCTTGCATCCACCGGCTGCGTCGACGCCCCAGCGCGGCCCGATGTCGCGGAGCACGCGCTCGAAGTGGCGATGGGCGTGGCGTTCGCACATGACGCCGACGCGCACGTAGGGGCGCTCGCGCTGCACCGGCACCGCCCACGCGAACCCGCGCGGAGCGATCCGCTCGCCGAAATGGATTTCGACGTCGCCGAGCCGCGCCGCCGGCAGTTCCGCCTGCGCCGAGTGCAGCAGCAGGCGCGGAATGCCGAGGCGCAGCTTTCGCTGAACGCCGTAGCGCGCGCCGCAGGCGAGCACGCACACGCGCGCGCGCCGCATGGTCGAACCGGACGCGACGGTCACGCCGTCGGCATCGACGGCGACGCCCGTCACGCGCTCGCCGTACGACAGCTCTGCGCCCGCCAGAGCGGCGCGCTCCGAAAGGCGTCGATCGAACCGGGCCCGATCGATGACGACCGCTTCGACCGTGATCGGCGAGTAATCGACGGCATCGCCCGACGGGGGATGAAAGCGGACCGTCCGCAGCTGATTGAGGACGCTGTCGTCGGAGAGACCGAATCGCTCGAACGCCTCGGCGGCGAGCACGCCGGTGCAGTGCACCGGCATGCCGCTCGTCGGATGTTCCTCGCAGATCGCGACCGAGAAGCCGGCGCGGGCGAGCGTCCAGCCGGCGTACAGCCCAGCCGGGCCCCCGCCGACGATGACGACATCGTAAATGTGGCTCACGTCAGGCGCGGGTGATTATACGGTCTTCTTGCGCGCGACGAACCACACCTGCGTCGCCAGATGCGGTCCGAGCCGCGGTACCGGCGATGCCACGACGTCGTCGATCGCAAAACGCCGCGCGAGACGATCGCGCAGCGCGCGCCAGTTGAAGCCTTTGTGGTCGTGAAACGGTACGTCGCCGTCGAGGTTATGGATGGGACGCGCGATGTGCGGCGCGGCGCCGGCGAACACGCTCGCCGCGTACTCGCGCAGGTTGTACCCGGCCGTCCCGCGGTAGTCGCCGATTCCCCGCCACGCGGCGACGCGACGCACCGCCTGTTTCAGCAGGAGCGGCACACCGGTTTCCACCGGCACGCTGACGATCAGCGTGCCGTCGTCGGCGAGCAGCCGCCACAATCGATCGACGACGGCGTCGACCGCGACGACGTGCTCGAGCACCTCCATGCAGACGACGCCGTCGTAGGCGCCGTGGTGCGACGGCTCGTCGAGGTGAGCGATCGGCTCGAATCGGAGATCAGGCAGATTGCCGAGCCGGGCGCGGCAATCCTCGACCTGAAAGGCGTCGAGCTCCGCGCCGACGGCCGATGCCGGTCGATCGTCGCGCTTCCACAAGAGCGCGAGGAACGTACCGTCTCCGCATCCGTAGTCGAGGATTCGTTTGCCGCGAAAGCGGGTGGCCAGCGCCAGCCCGACCTCGAAGCGGCGGCGATGACTCCACGCGACGAGGCGATCTCTGCAGAAGATCTGCTTCGCCGCATAGTGGCCGCGTTCGATCAGAACTTCTTTTCCCGCGCTTCCCATGTGCCGCGCATCGTGATCCAGAACGAGAGAAGGATGAGGCGCACGTCGAGCAGAAAGGAGCGCCGCCGGATGTACAGGCGATCGAACCTGAATTTCTGCCGGCGCGAGACGTCGCGCGGCGCGTAAATCTGCGCGATGCCGGTCAGGCCGGGCGGCACGGTCGAGCGCTCGTCGAATCCGGGAATCGCGTGCAGCGGCACCGGCGCGCCGGCGGCGTCACCGTCGATCTCCTCGGGACGAAGCGCGCGCGGGCCGACGAAGCTCATGTCGCCGCGGAAGATGTTCCAGAGCTGCGGCAATTCGTCCATCGCCGTCGCCCGCAGCACGCGTCCGACGCGCGTGATTCGCGGATCGTCTGCGTCCGCCTGCTTCGGACCGACATGACGCTCGGCGTCGGCGATCATGGAGCGGAATTTCAGCACCATGAACGTGCGTCCGCGTTCGCCGACGCGCGGCTGCGCATAGAACACGGGGCCGCGGGAGTCGATCCTGATTGCCGCGGCGATCAGCGGCCAGAGCGGCGCCGAGACAATCAATCCGATGCCGGCGAGCAGGATGTCGAACGTTCGCTTCATCTCGCGACATCCTTAGAAGGCCGCGCCACATCCGCGAGGTATTCATCGAGTCGTTCCGGCTCGCGCACGACGGTTTCGACGACATCCTTGAACGCGCGCACCATCCGCTCGCGCGAGAAGAGCGCTTCGGCGCGGCGGCGAGCGCCGTCGGCGAGGCGCGTTCGCAGGGCGGCATCGTGCGCCAGGCAACGGAGCGCCGCGCCCAGCGAGGCCGCATCGTAGGGCGGCACGACGATGCCGCTGACGCCGTCCTGGTTCACCCACGGCACGCCGGTCGGCAATCGCGTGCTCACGACCGGAAGGCCGGCCGCCATCGCTTCGATCTGGACGACGCCAAAGGCTTCGGTGCGCGCAATCGACGGGAGCACCAGCGCGTCGCACGCCTGGTAATGCGCCTGCACTTCGTCGTCGGCCAGCGAACCGGTGAACTGGATGCGGTCGGCGATGCCGAGTGCGGCGGCGCGCGACCGCATCTCGGCTTCGAGCGGTCCGTCGCCGACGATGATGAGCGTGCCGGGCCATTCGCGCGCAGCTTCCAGCAGCACGTGCACGCCCTTGTAGTAGACGAGACGTCCGACGAACAGGAGCCGCGGACCTCGCGTGCGCGCGCGAATCGCCTCGACGGCGGCGATCCGTGCAGCGTCGGTGCGGCGGTAGCTCTCGAGCGCGACGCCGAACGGAATCACGGCGACGCGACGCGCGCGCCGGACGAGCGCTGAATCGCGCGAGAGCGCGGGGCTCGACACGATGACGCAGTCGGCTCGCTCGTACAACGATCTCTGCACGATTCGACCGTACGTCGGCGGCGCCCACCACGGACGGACGAGATCGCTGTGGTGCCAGATGATCAGGCGCGGCGCCGGCGTGTGAAGCCACAGAGCCGTCCCCGCAATTGGATTCGGCTCGTGCAGCACGACGCAGTCGGCCCGGTGCGTCCAGAGCTGCCACGGCAATGTCGGGCACAACGGCACGGACACCGCCTGCCCGAACGTCGCCGCGCGCGCGACATCCACGCCGCCCCGCCGCTCGATTGTCGTGCGCGGCCTGTCGTTGGCGGCGACGACCTGCACCGCCCAGTCGTCCGCCGTGCCGTCGCAGAGATCGGCGAGGACGGTCTCCATGCCGCCGCGGACCGGCGCGTAGAACTTCGCGGCGTGCAGGATCTTCATCGGAGATCGCTCGCCTGAAAGGTTCGCGCTACCTTCGGCGACGAATCGCGCTGTAGCGCGAGGCTTTCAGCCGAGCGGCCGCTTTCAGCCGAGCGGCCGCTTTCAGCCGAGCGGCCACGCTCGCCTGAAGGGCTCGCGCCACTCATCAGGGACCAGTACACGTCCACCATCGACGCGGCAAACTGTGTCCACGTGAAGCGACTCGCGCGAAGGCACCCGCTATCGCGTCGCTGCTGCCACCGCGCCGGGTTGTCGGAGCGTTCGCGCAGCAGCGCGGTCACAGTCGCCTGCCACGCGTCGACGTCGCCGGCCGCGCAGTACTCGGCGGCGGATCCACCGACCTCGCGCAGCACCGGGAGATCGCTCGCCACCACCAGTGTGCCTGACGCCATCGCCTCGACGAGCGGCAGCCCGAAGCCTTCGCGCTCCGATGGCAGCAGGACCAGCGCCGCGCGGCGATAGAGCGCCGCGAGGATCGGGTCGTGGACGCCGTTCACCGCGACGAGGCGGTCCGCCAGACCGGCGTCGCTCGCGATTCGCTGCTGCTGCGGGGTCAGCGAATCGCCGACGTGAACGAGGCGCACATCGGGAAAGTCGTTCCGCACCGCTGCGCAGATGCGCAGCAACACATCAATGCGCTTGCGCGGTACGGTGCTGCCGACGTGAAGAATCTCAATCGCGCCGGGCGGCGATTGCGCGAGCGCCGCCGCCTCGCGATCGCATGCGGGATTGGGCGCGGGCGCGAAGATGCGGGTCACGCCGAGCGGCACGACGGTCACACGATCGGCCGGCACGAGTCCGCGTCCGACGAGCTCGGTGCGGACCGCCGTCGAATCGCAGGTGACGCGCGCTGCGCGCTGCAGCCCGGCGAGGATCTTGCGCGTCATCGTTCGAAACACGGACGATCGCCGCTCGCGCTCCGGCTCCAGCACCGAGCGAAACGCGTCGAGGTCGTGACACGTGACGACCGTTCGGTCCCCCGGCAGCACGTGCGCCAGGTGCGCGTAGCTGTGGTCGACGATGTGGAACACGTCGAAGTCGTCCTTGAGGCGCTCGAGCGTCTGCGGATACCGCCAGAAGCGGTTCATGAAGCGATCGCCGCTGAACGCCGTGCGCGTGCGGCCGACCAACGGAACGCGCGTCAGCCGGCGCTCGAACGGCGGACGCACGAGCGACGCGATCACACCGGCACGCGACCACGGCCGTAGCTCTTCGTACAGCAGCCAGGCGACGCGGTCCATGCTCGGCCACTGCTCCTGAAGAAAGTCGGCGCAGATCGCGACGCGCAGCGGCCTCATCGGGTGAGCTCGTTGAAGAAATCCAGATGCTGCCGCGCGACGACGGGCCACGCGTACGTGGAGACGGCGCGATCGCGTCCGCGGCGCGAGAGGTCGGCGCGGCGCGCCGGATCGAGCAGCAGCTCTTCGAGCAGGCGCAGCCACCCGTCACGATCTTGCTCGCCGGCGAGGACCCCCGCGTCCCCGACGACGTGAGGAATCTCACCGCTGTCGGACGCGACGACCGGCACGCCGCAGGCAAACGCCTCGATGAGCATGCGGCCGAATTGCTCGCGCCACGCCCCGGTCGTCACGCTCGGCGCGCACAACACGTCGAGCGCGTTCAGGTACGCGGGCACGTCGTCGTGGCCGACGCCGGTCGCCACGCGCGCGCGATCGCCGTACGGACGGCTCCACGTGCGGATCGGCGATTCGAGCGGCCCCGACCCGACGAACAAGGCGCGCCACGGCGTCTTCACTCGATCGAGCGTCTGCAGCAGCATGCTGACGCCCTTTTCCGGCACGAACCGGCCGACGAAGCCGACGACCGGCGTGTCGTCGGTCCAGCCGAAGCGCGCGCGCGTCCGCGCGCGCTGCTCCGCATCGGGACGGAACTGCGCGACGTCGACGCCGGGCGGAATCGTCCGCGCCGGCTGCTGCCATCCACGCGCGCCGAGCACGTCGCGCGCGGTGTGGCCGAACGCGATCAGACCGTCGGCGCGGCGCATGGCCGAACGCTCGATCCAGTTGAACGGCGGCGGGTATCGCTTCATGATGTTCTGAAACGTCGCGAAGACGAGCGGTACCCGCAGCGCGGTCGCGTTGGCAATCTGTGCCGCCGACGCGACGTACGGTTCTTCCCAGCAGTGAACGACGTCCCACGGCTGCCGCAACAGCCGCGCGAGCGCGTGGCCGTAGAGCATCGTGTGCACGCGGCGTCCGAAATGGACGGGCACCGGCACCACGCGACACGCCTCGCCAGCGCGCATCTCGGTGACGTGCCAGCCGAAATCGCCGCGAAAGCGCGCGGGCGCGACCGCTGTGACGTCCCAGCCGTCCGAGCGCGCCATCTCCTGCGGCAGCCGCCGGTTCAGCTCGACGCAGTACGAGTGTCCGATCGTCAGCAGTCGGCGGCGGGTACGGTGATGACGCGCCATCATGCCGCCGCCGGCCGATCGTACGCCGGCCACTCGCGGCGCAGCCGCCGCCATCTCCGCATCGTCGCCCACTGCACCGGACGCCGCTCGCGAACGACCGACGAGAAGTGCCGCGCCAGCTCGTGGACAATCCAGACGAACCCGCCTGGATCGCTGACGCCGGCTTTGCGGCGCATCTTGAGGTATCTGAAAAGCCGGAACGGCAGCGTGAAGACGAGCATCGGCAACGGTTCGTTGTAAAGCGCGCCGAGGCAATCGTTGCGGATCACCGTGCGCAGATAGCGCTTGAGGTTCCGGCCGGTCGGATCGACGTGATGCACGATTGGCGGATCGGGCAAGAACACGATGTCGTAGCCGGCATCCATCAGCCGCAGGCAGCACTCCTTTTCTTCGCCGTGGCGCTGGAACAGCTCACGGTAGCCGCCGACCTGAAAGAACGGCGCGCGGCGAATCAGATGCGCGAACCCGATGTACGACGGCACGTAGCACACGTACCGCGCCGGCGACGGCTGCATCAGCGACGGAAGCGGCGCGCCGTCGGGCGACGCCATCGCGAACCCGACGGCTGCAATCGCGCCGTCGCGATGCATCAGCTCGAGTCCGCGCCGGATCGTCTCGGAGCGGATGATCACGGTGTCGTCGTCGAGCAGCAGCACTTCGTCGGTCGTCGCATGGCGCATCGCCACGTTCCGGCACAGGATGTTGCCGCCCGGCTCCGGCTGCCGGATGATCGTCAGCTTGTCGGCAATCGCGGCGGGCAGCGGACCGATTGCGTCGCGCGCCGGCACATCGCTCGCATCGTCGACGACGATGATGGCGCTGACGAGGTCGCCGAGCAGGGCGAGCGATCGGAGGCAGTCGGTGAGCCGCTGCGGCCGGTTGCTCGTGGTGATGCCGACGCCGATCGTTCGGCTGGCAGATTCAGAGACCTGGACATCTCGACCGTCGCCGTGCGGGATCCACCGCGGCGAATCGCGCCGCACGCGACGCCATTTACGGATCGTCGACCACTGAACGGGCTGCCGGTCGCGCCAGACCAGCGGCACGCGCGAGAGGAGATCGCCGACGATCCAGCGCAGGCCGCCGGGATCGGCGACGCCACGGCGCATCGACAGATAGCGCGCGAGGCGAAGCGGGACCGATATCAACGCGACCGGCAGCGGCTCGTCGTTCATCGCGCCGAGGCAATCGTTGCGGATCACGTAGCGCAGGTACTTCGAGGTACTGCGTCCCGTGGCGTGCGGCGCATGGACGACGCGGGCACGCGGCAGATAGACGATGTCGAATCCGGCGTCGATCAGCCGCAGGCAGTAGCTTTTTTCCTCGCCGTAGAAATGGAAGGCTTCCGGATAGCCGCCGAGCTCGAGAAACACGCGCCGGCGCAGCAGATGCGCGAACCCGATGAACGACGGGACCAGGCACGGGTAATCGACCGGCGCCGGCTGCATCCGGGCGTCCCACGGCCCGCCGTCGATCGTCGCCATCGCAAACGCGACCGCGCCGACGCGCGGGTGATCGTCGATGAGCGCAAGCGCTTCGAGGATGCACGCGCCTTCGAGGAGCCACGCATCGTCGTCCATCAGAAAGACGTACTCGGTGGTCGCCTCACGCACGATGCGGTTGCGCGCGACGATGTAGCCTTCGTGATTGGCCTGGCGGATCGTGCGCACCCGGCCCGACACCGCTGGCGGGATTTGGCGGATCGCGGCGTCGACTGGAATGTCGCTCGTGTCGTCGACCACGATCACCTCCGCGAGAAGGTCGGCGATCAGCGCCAGCGACGAGAGACAACGCCGCAGCGTGTCGGGACGGTTCTTCGTGACAACGCCGACGGTCAAGCGTGTCATCGAGCGAAACCGTTCAGCGCGCGGCCGTACACGTTCAACGTCTCGCGAGCGGTGCGGGTCCAGCTCATCTCGCGCACCCGCTGAAACGCGCGCTCGGCGACGCTGGCGCGCAGCGCCGGATCATCGAGCATACGGTTGAGAGCTGCGGCAAGCGCATCCGAGTTCCGCGGCGGCACGATCAAGCCGGTATCTCCATCGCGAACGAGCATCGTCGCGCAGCCGACCGGCGTGGCGACGACCGGCAGACGCTGGCTCATCGCCTCGAGCAGCACCATGCCGAATCCTTCGTACGAGGACGGAAACGCCATCACGTCGTGCGACCGGTACGCGGCGATGACTTCTTCCTCGGAGACGCGATCGACGACGGTCACGTGCGGGCGCGCGGTTTCGGAAAACGCGGAAAGGATCGCGGCGGCAGGTACGCCGCCGCCGACGACGGTCAGGGTAGTTCCATCGCTCGGCGGGCGAGCGTCCACCAGGCTCGAAAACGCCCGCGCGAGATACTGGACGCCTTTCATCGCGTCCCACGTGCCGCAGAAGAGGATGCCGCGTCCGCGCGGATGATCGGGCGCCGGCACGTCGGCCAGGAA
>Ga0209474_10000155_pt1 | contig 81714 bp, 60 predicted proteins | sample GraSoiAngelo_145_FD_185902 | JGI IMG/M metagenome (GOLD analysis project Ga0209474, IMG submission 185902) | Grasslands soil microbial communities from the Angelo Coastal Reserve, California, USA - 14_1009_05_20cm (SPAdes) (version 2) | ecosystem: Environmental > Terrestrial > Soil > Grasslands...
AGTTCATTCGGCACCTCGAGCACCTTCCCCCAGGGACGCGTCTCCAACAACTATCAGTATCAGGACACTATTGGGATGGTTCGCGGGAAACACTCCATCCGTACCGGAGTGGAATTCTTGCGGCAATTGGCGAAGCAGTCGGCGCCGATCAATAGCCGGTCCATCATGACCTACAACCCAAGCACCGGTGTGGAAGCGTTCGCGAACTTCATCGACGATTTCTCCGGCGATCAAGGCAATATCGCGAAGCAGTTCGGCAGCCCGATCTATCGTCCAAACCTGTTCCGCTGGTCTTTGTTCGTGCAGGACAGCTGGCAATTGGCTCCGACCTTCACGCTCAATGCTGGAGTGCGCTACGAGAATTTCGGGCAGCCAGCTAACATCTTCCCCTTCCCGGCCTACTCGGGAGACGATCCCGCGAAGTTCACAGTGCCGAGCAAGGTCCATTCACCCAACAAGAACTTTGGACCATCGCTGGGATTTGCCTGGAGCCCGCAAAGCGGTCCCCTGGCTTGGCACGGCGGCACCGGCAAGACCGTCGTTCGTGGGGGTTATCAGCTCACCTATGACACGTTCTTCAACAATCTGTTGTCGAACATGGCCGCTGGTGCTCCGAATAACCCGGCGAACTTACCCATTATTGGCGCTCAGAGTGCCTCGGCTCCTCGCGGGCTGGCTGGACTGAACCAGACTCTGCTGCCCACGGTTACGGTCGGACCGCTGAACCCCCTGGCCGGCAGCTCCAACCAATTTGATCCGAACATCACAAACCCGCGATATAACCATTTCTCTTTGGGCGTTCAAAGAGAAGTAGCGGGCGGGACAGTCATTGATCTTTCGTACGTCGGCGGTCTTGGACGTCATCTCTTCAACAATTTCTCAACTAACCCTTTTCTGCCGAACGCTACCAAGACCTCAACGGGAAGCCGTCTGAATCCGGCTTTCGGGCCGCGCACCATCAGGGCCAGTGAAGCCACTTCCAACTATCATGCGATGCAGCTGGAAGTCCGTAACCACCTGATCCCAACGCTGGTGGGTGGATTTGAGTTCCGCAGCGCCTATACCTGGTCGCGAAACATGGACGAGACCAGCGAAGTCTTCGTGACTAACAATCAGAACAGCTCGAACCCGGCGGTAAATCCCTTTATCTTCCCGAATGGCTTGCGCGCCGACTATGGCCCGTCAGACAACGACCGCCGTCATGTTTGGCAGACAACGGCCGTGTGGCAGGTACGGGGGCCAAAGACCGGAATTCTGGGACAGGCTTTTGGCGGATGGACTTTGGCCACCATCATCCCGGTCTCCTCAGGTCAGCCGTACACGGTGATCAATGGTACCGACCGCGATCTTGATGGTTCCCTGGCCGGCGATCGTCCAGAAGTAGGCAATTGGAATGCGCCATTTAACTCCAGGGCAAAGATCAGCACCACTTGCAGCACGGGTCTGATCAATCCTGATACGGGGGCGTGTGTGACGACAAACGATGTGCGCTGGATCCAGGTTGCAGCTTACAACCCCAACAGCCCGCGTACTGGCCGCCGGAACTCCCTCTACACCGACGGTTCCGTGACCATGCATTTGAACATTCTCAAGAACTTTAAGATCACCGAGAGGGTCGGCCTGGAGTATCGGGCCGAGATCTTCAATCTTCTGAACAACCAGAACTTCAACTTTGCGCCGTTCCTCAGCGGAGGAGCCTCCACCGTCATCGTTCGCGACGCAGCCAAGGGGAACTTCCTGAATTTCAGCAATGGCGATGGCTCGGAGACCAACGCCACGCTGACGCAGCGCAATATGCGAATGGGCCTCAAGCTCAGTTTCTAATCTGTTGAATGCGGGATCGGGATGTTCTCCGATCCCGCAACATTTCTAAACGGTTTCCACACAGCCCTTCCTGTTCTGGTCAAGAAAAATGCATCTAACCGGATGCATGCGTGTGACCGACCGTACTATCTTCCCTGAGTCGCACAGTCTCACCGAAGCGCTCGAACAGATTGCTAACGAGATCGGCACCAGGCCGCTCTCGACGTATCGCATTCAGTTCCACAATGGATTCAAGCTCGAGCAAGCACGGGAGCTCGTCGACTACCTGCACGATCTTGGTGTCTCACACCTCTATTCGTCTCCATTTCTCGAGGCGCGCGCCGGCAGCATGCACGGCTACGACATCATCAATCACGAGCGTCTGAACCCCGAAGTCGGCACAGAAGAAGAACTGCACGCGCTGGTCCGCGACCTGAACGCGCGCGGCATGTCGATCGTGCTCGATATCGTGCCCAATCACATGGGAGTGAGCACCAGCACGCCGTGGTGGCGGGATGTGCTCCAGCATGGACGCACCTCGAATTATGCGGACTTCTTCGATATCGATTGGAATCCGCTCAAACCGGAGCTGCACAACAAGCTTCTGCTGCCGGTGCTCGGCGGTCAGTATGGCGACGAACTCGAACAGGGTCATTTGCAGGTCGTCAACAAAGATGACGAATTCGTGATCAAATATTACGACCACGAATTCCCCCTCGATCCGCAGACACTCCCTTTGATCTTCGAAGGACTTGGGCCACTCCCGAATGGGGAAGCCTCCGCGAACGGAGACCTGCAGAAATTCTCGGGGATCATTGAGCAGCTCCGGACCCTGCCGCAACATAGCAGTACCGATCCGGAACAGCGAAACGAACGAAGTGGCGCCTGGGAGAAGTTACGCCCACGCTGGCAAGCACTTCTCCAGGAATCGCCCACCGTGAAGGAACTTGCCGGGCGCGCTCTTGAGCACATCAACGGCAGGGCCGGGGATCCGCGCAGCTTCGATCTGCTGCATCTGCTGCTTGAACTTCAGGTGTACCGGCTTGCACACTGGCGCGTCTCAGGCGAGGAGATCAATTACCGCCGATTCTTTGATATTAACGACCTGGTCGGGCTGCGCATGGAAAACCCGCAGGTCTTCACTGCTACCCACCGCATGCTCCGCCGATTATTCGCAGAGAAGATGATCACCGGCGTCCGCGTGGATCACTGCGATGGCATGCTGAATCCACGACAATATCTGATTCGCCTGCAGCTGCTTTACTCCGATGCTCGCGTAAACGGCCCAGAGCCGGTTGACCCTGCCGGCGAAAACGGCATTTCCTTGGAAATACAGCAAACCCTCGCACAACACGACTGGCTGGAAAGAAAGCATCCGCTGTATGTGGTGGTCGAGAAAATCCTCGAGCCTGGCGAGGAACTGGCGAAAGAGTGGCCGGTCGACGGCACCAGCGGATATGAATTCAACAATCTGGTAAACGGCATCTTCATCAATCAGGAGAGCGAACGTGCCTTTACCCGCATTTACCTGCGCTGCGTTGGGCAGATCGCGGATGTCGACACGCTGATTTACCAAAGCAAGAAACTGATCATGCACACGGCGCTGGCCAGTGAGGTGAACGTACTTACGCACCTGCTTGGCGAACTCTCCTCCAGCGACCGCCGCGCCCGCGACTTCACGCTCAAGACTCTGCGCGACAGTATCCGTGAAACCATCGCTTGCTTCCCTGTTTACCGCTCTTACATCGATGAACGCGGCGAGTACACTGCGCGCGACCGGGAATATGTGCAGGTTGCGATCCGCAAGGCTAAGCGTCTGAATCCTGGAATGTCGGATCGAGTCTTTGATTTCCTGCACGACACCCTCTTGTTGAAGGGCGGCCGGCTCGACGAAATCATGTATCGGCGACGTCTTTACTTCGCTCTGAAGTTCCAGCAACTCACCGGACCGGTGATGGCCAAAGGCCTGGAAGACACCGTTTGTTACGTTTACAACCGGTTTGTCTCGGTGAATGAAGTGGGAGGCACACCAAAGCAATTTGGCATGAGTCTGGCTGCGTTCCATTCCGAAAACAGGAAACGGGCGGAGCGCTGGCCAACCTCGATGTTGGCCACTTCCACGCACGATACGAAGCGCAGCGAGGATGTTCGCGCGCGGCTCAACGTACTCTCGGAGATGCCGAAGCTGTGGTCAGCCTTTGTAATGCGAGCTCGCCGCCTGAACCGCAACAAGAAAATCACCATCAGCGATGGCCGCGTTGTCCCGGATGGAAATGAAGAATATTTGCTGTACCAGACGCTGGTTGGGATATGGGGCTTCAGCCGCGATGTAAAAGATCGAGCCGAGATCGTGAAGCGCGTGCAGGAGTACATGACCAAAGCGGTACACGAAGCCAAAGTAAACCTGAGCTGGGTAAATCCAAATCCGGAGTACGTGGAAGCGCTGCGCAAGTTCGTGTCGCGCATAATCACAGGGCGGCCACGCGCCAGAAACTTCGTCTTTTTCCTGGAAGAGCTCGTGCAGTCTATCGGATTATTCGGCGCAATGAACTCATTGGCACAGACGACGCTCAAGCTGATGGCTCCGGGCAATCCCGACATCTACCAGGGAACCGAGCTGTGGGATTTCAGTCTGGTGGATCCTGACAATCGTCGCCCAGTGGACTTCGGCCTACGGCGCAAGCTGCTCTCTGAGCTGCGCAGAAGCGTCGATCCTGTTGAGTTATGCAAAGAGCTGCTGGCCAATTACGAGGATGGTCGAATCAAGCTTTGGCTGACCATGCGCGGCCTTGAATTCCGTCGTGAGCACCCGGACTTGTTCCGTCTAGGAACTTACATTCCCCTTGAAGCTACAAGTCTCAATCAGCACGTCTGCGCCTTCGCTCGCGTGCTGGAGCATCAAGGAAATTCGGAGTTTGCCATCGTCGCTGCCCCCCGTTTCTCGTACACCCTGACAGGCGGCAAGATTCAGCCGCCGATCGGGGAGCTCTGGGGAGACGCGGCAATCAGCCTCCCCGCCCAGGCTCCCGCAGAGTTTGAGAACATCTTCACTGGCGAACGAGTGCAGGCTAAGAATGGAACTATCTTATGTCGGGAGTTGCTCAGCAGCTTTCCCATGTGCGTCTTGAAAGCAACTAGTTCCGGTGCTTAGACACTTGGAGACACACTTCCTGCATGCACGTCCAAATTAGAGCAGCTGCTTCTAAGCCTTCAACTGAACACTGTCATTCCGAGGCGCCGTTTTTTTGCGCGCGGAATCTGCCGTTTGCTATGGCGGCCTCCTGGACGGCATATCCCCACTTCGTGCGAGATGACAGTATGAAACATACTTAATGAAGAAAATGAGTGATCGGGTGAAGCCACGCGCCTTCGAAAGACTTCGAGCGAAGCTGATTTGGGGCAAGGAGCGCAATATAGTGTGCCTCTATGCTGCTGTTTGTGAGCACCTCACAGAGGCAAACGGAGGCGGCTTAGAATCATCACAAACTCTCAAAGCCCCCGGGAGAAAAGCATGGTTCGAATCACCTGTGATAGTTGCGGGGCTGTTAAGCCAGCCTACGAGAAATTGCGGCGCGATGCATGGATGCTCGGCTACGATATCGAGAGCAAGAGCTCTCGTTCTCTGCAGCGCGCAATTCGATTTCTGGACCGATGGGACGATCGCCGCATTTTGGAACTAGGCGCGATCCATTTTTGTTCGGTGAAATGTAAGGACGAGTACCTGAAGAAATCTGCGTAAGAACAGATCGACGTGGATCCATCCAAATCCACGTTTCACTTCTTCACGTAAGGAGCGCGTGGAGAGTACTTGTTCAGCACGCCGATCAAATGCGCTGCTCCGGCAGGCATTCCTACTCTCTGCGCAATGAGAATGTCCTGTGGCTTAATCTCCCGCCCATAGAGATCCTTGTTGACATCGCCATCCTGATACATCCGGGCGCCGTCCAGGGCAACGCCAGCAAACAATCCGCGCGAGCGTGCATAGGAATAGATCTCTGAGCGCAGCAAGATGTCCGTGCCTGCTTCTGCGGTTCGTCCGATTGGGCCAGCCGAAATGGATGCATCACCGCCCAGCGAGAATTGATCTTGCAATAGCTTTTCCACTCCACTCTGATTCACGAACAGAAGAACGACGTCTACAGATTCCAGCCCAATTTGGAACCCAAAAGTTCCGCCCGCGATCTTGAAGGACGACACAGGTCCCCATGAACCCGTCATTCCGCGCCGGCAGGTCACGAATCCATGCCCGAATCGGGCGCCAAGGCCCAAGCCTCCCTTCTTAAGGGAAGGAACAACCGCTACGCAGCGAGCGTGATCAAGCATGCCCTTTGGGATGCCCTTGTCGGGCGCTCCGATCATCTCCTGCAGTACCTGGCCGGAGCGTTCGAAGCGATCCATCACTTTGCCGGAAACACCCGCTTCCGCCAATTGGTAGGGAAATACCGCCAGGGCGGTGGCTGTCAGGGCAACGAGGAAGCGTCGCATTTGGGGGACTCCAAATCTATGCAGATTTTCGACCTGTAGGTGGATGTTGCCGTGGAGCGCCAGACGCGACAAGGGTACGTAAGTGCCTGTTCTTCCGCGGTTTTGATTTCGTGGTTCCGGCCGCCCTCCGCCGGGCGTTTTGGGGATCTTGCGATTTCGCGTGTGTGATTTCGCGATCTCAAATCACGAAATCACAAAATACTTACGAAGAGGCTAGAGCGGAGGATCAACGTTGCGGACTTACTGAACGTCGTCTTTGCCAGAACTCCGGGCAATGCTCTCGCCACCGTCTTCAAGCATCCACGATTCAGAAGCCGGCGGGCGCACAGCCTGACGTTCGACTTTCACGCGATACATTTCCCTGTCAGCCACTTCGAGGGCATCCTTCATATCCATGCCTTTGCGATAAGTGGCCACACCGCAGCTGAACGACAGCTCATACTTCGCGTGACCTGCCTGGTTCCACCACCTCGTCTCCCAGGAGAGACGCTCTGCCGCGCGCATGGCTTGTTTATTTGAGGTCTCAGGCAAAAGGATCAGAAACTCATCTCCGCCCAGGCGCAGAACGGTGTCCGATCCGCGAAATGTCTTCTTCAGTAAGGTTGCGATGTCGCGCAGGTACTGGTCGCCGAGAAAATGTCCGAATTTTGTGTTGATGTCTTTGAATCCATCCACGTCGAGGATGATCAGAGATAACTCAGTGCCGCTGCGAGTTGCCTTGTTGATCTCGCGCGGAAAGATCTCTTCCATGTAACGCCGATTGAAGGCTCCGGTCAGGGGATCGACAAGTGCCGTCTCTCTAGCCTTGGCGGACTCCATCAGCTCGCGAAGCAGTTGTCCGCGCGTCCGGTTCAGTTCTCGCTTCTGCTCGAGGATGTAGACGTTGAATAGGATGACGAGGGTAATCAGTCCCAGGAAGAGCTGAGGCACATAGCGTGCATCAGTGCGCAGAGTAGTCCACACCAGATTCGGAACAACAAAGGCCGCTAAGCCGGTCGCAATCACAAGAATCACGAGCGCGCAGATCGACCAAAGCTGCCAATCTCGCGACGAAAGCGCTTCCAGGTCGCGGTAGATCTCCGACGACTCCTGCAGCTCCGCTTGATGGCGTTCTGCGTGTTGCTCCAATGTCTGCTGTTGCTGCTCGCTCATGGAAGATCCTCTTGCGACCGCTGATGCTGGGGCAGCACCCGCTCGCGAATACACGTTCAGGGCGGGGAATCCCCAAAGAGTAGCAGCGCTCTTGCAGACTTAAGAGATTACGAAGGGGAGTTAGACTCCAGGACTGCTGCGGAAGGTAACTGGTTACTTGTAGATCAGGTATTTCTCCCGCATCGGCAGGAAGGCCTCCAGCGCCTCAGTCCACTTCGAAGAAATGAAGCGTGGATCGACGCCGGCGTTCAGGTCGTCCATGGTCTGCTGATTTGCTACCAAGCGCGCGATCTTATCGATCTTGAAGTCGTTTGGATAAAGCTTGTGCAGTGCCGCCGCAATTTCCGCTCCCAGTCCCGTGGCATCCAGCGCCAGGCGATTCGTCACAATGATGTTCACGCCTCCGCACTGCTGGTTGGAGTACAGGGACGACGTCGGAGCAAACGATGTTGGGATGAAACGCACGCCGGAGATATGCCGGTTGTTCAAGTAGGAAGCGAGTTCCTGAGACTTGATCCAGGGAGCGCCGAGAACCTCGAATGGGGTATCAGTGCCGCGGCCGACGGAGACATTTGCTCCTTCCACCATTCCCACTCCGGGATAAAGCGTGGCTTCATTCAAGCTGCGCATGTTGGGCGAAGGATTCACCCACATCTGCCCGGTTGAGTCGAACCAGTCGCCGCGCTGCCATCCCTGCATGTTGACGACCGTCAACTTCGCCCCGAGATTCTTCTCGCCATTGAAGAACTTCGCCAGCTCACCAAAGGTCATGCCATGACGCAGCGGAATGGTGTAGTACGAGGTAAAGATTAACTTGTCGAGATCGGCGATAGGACCAGACACGACGGATCCGGTGATGGGATTGGGTCGATCGAGCACCACGATTTCAATCGCAGCCTGCGCCGCCGCCTCGAGAAAGTAGCCCATCGTGGCTTCGTAGGTCCAAAAGCGAACTCCGATGTCCTGAAGATCGATCACCACGGTGTCGAGCTGCTTCAGCTGCTCGAGATTCGGCCGCCTCTTGGCATCCGTGTCGCCATAGACGCTGTACACCGGGATACCGGTAGCACCGTCGACGGTATTCCCAACCTGAGTCGTATCGAGCACGCCCGCTGCTCCATGCTCAGGACTAAACAACGCTGTCACCTTCAGCCCAGGAACAGAATTAAGGATGTCGATGGTCCGGCGTCCCGCGGAGTCAATCCCATTTTGGTTCGTCAGAATGCCGATCTTGCGCGGAGCGGCGCCTTCCGCGGCCGGTTTCAGGGCGTCGAAGTGATTCGCCTGCAGCACATCGATGCCTGTGAGCACATTGGCGTTGCGATACGCCATGCGACGGCTCCCCGCTGCCGCTTCGTTGTATCCAGTAATCGCAAGCAGAGGATCCTTGTCGTGGATCTCTTTTCCCAGATCCAAAGCCGCAGCAACCGCATTCGCAACTTTGCTGCGCAGGACGACAACACTGCCGGTTCCATTCGGGTGCACGGAATTCGTCAGCAGGATCACATAGGTGTTCGTGAACGGATCAATCCATATCGACGTTCCGGTAAAGCCTGTGTGGCCGAATGAACCCAGCGGTAAGAACTCCCCACGATTCGACGAAAATGCCGAATCAATATCCCAGCCGAGCCCGCGCAGGCTGGTAGCTTCGGGCGGCTGCTCTGGACGGGTCGCCTTTATGAGCGTCAAGCTCTTGAGAAATGGCTTTCGCTGCGGCTTCAGGTTGATCGCGTCGATTAAGGCCTGGGCATACTTGGAGAGATCCGCGGCGGTGGAGAACAAGCCGGCGTGGCCTGCAACTCCGCCCATGCGACGCGCAGACGGATCATGCACGATCCCACGAAGCATCTGATGATTCTCATCGTACTCAGTCGGCGCGATGCGCCGCCGCCACGAAGGAGGAGGAAGAAACCGAGTTTCCCTCATCCCCAGCGGCTGAAAGACAAAGGCATCCGCGTACTTGTCCAGCGGCATTCCGGAGATCTTCTCGAGCAAAAATCCGAGCGTCTCGAAATTGATGTCGCTATAACGGAACATAGCCCCGGGAGGCGTGATCAGCTGCTCTGCGAATGCCATTTGCATCGCCGTATCTCTTCCGGACCACTCGATCTTCAGATTTAAGTCTCCGGGCAACCCTGAGTAGTGCGTCAATAGCTGGCGAATGGTGACATCCTGTTTCCCATTCTGGGCAAACTCCGGCAGATAGCTGGCAACCGTATCGTTCAATCGAATCTGCCCAAGTTCGAGCATGCGGAGCACAGACGGCGTGGTCGCCACTACTTTCGTGAGCGAGGCAACGTCAAAGATCGTGTCCAATGTCATCGCCTCGCGCGCCGGCTCGAGCGAACGCATGCCATACGCCTTGCGGTACACGGCTTTCCCGCCATGCCCGACCACCAGCACCGCTCCCGGACACTGCTTCTGCTCAATCGCGTCCTCGATCACCGCATCGAGTGTCTTGAACTGAACTGTAGTTTTCGACGGAGCAGCAGCCTTCGTTTGCGAGGGGGTCTTCTTCGCGGCGGCTGCGAACCCTGACTGGAAGAAGGCCAAAGCTAACAGGAGGTGGAAGATGGGAGATCGAGAGACTCGCATACAGGAAATCTCATTGTCGTGTATGCGCGAAGGCGACGCAACGTCCGGGTTCCTTGTTTAATATGACGCAAGTTCTATCTCGAACTATGCCGAAAGTTGTCTGCGTCTGTGATCCCAATCGGATTCTCCGGAGTGCAATGCGCTCATCACTGCAAGGGACTGTTACCGCGCGACTAGTGGTTCCTGAATAGGCACAGTCGCAACCGTCGCCTTCACCGGCTCCGCTCGGCGGACGTACTTCTCATACGCCTCGCGCTCAGCCGCCCAGGCGCGGAAGGTTGGCAGCACCTTCAAAGCTGCTTCATAGCCGACGTTCACGATTCCCAGCGCTCTCTGGAAGTCATCGAAGGCGAAGGCGCTCACGTCCGGTTCCACCAGCAGGTCTGCATGCTTTTGCCACAGGCACGACATGTTCGATTGGGCGATCGAGAAGCATTGCCCAATTACCTCAAGCACGTGGCGCGGACTCTTTTGTACCCAATGCGCACCAAAGAAGACCGCAGCCACACGGTCAGCGCCCATCTGCTTGAGCGGCTGCGCGGGGACAGCATGTCCGAGCAGACCATCGACCATCACCTTGCCTTTCACCTCGACGGGCAGAAACACGCCTGGATAGGCGCAACTCGCCCGCACCGGATCAATCAGCTCACCACTGGTAAATACGATCGGTTCGCCGGTCACAAAATCCGTGGCCGTAACAGCCAGCGGAATCCGCAGCTCTTCGAACGTTCTTACTTTCAGGATGCGCCGCAGGAATCCGGTCATGCGGTCGTTGGTGCAGAGTCCAAAGCGGGAGATGGTATAGCGGGCAAAATCTTTAAAGCGGACGATGGAGGCGATCTCTTCAAGTTCCCTGGCGGAAACTCCGCTACAATACGCAGCGCCGATTACAGCCCCAACGCTTGTCCCGGCAAGAAAATCCGGGACGATGCCGGCTTCTTCCAGGGCTTTGAGCACGCCGACGTGAGCCAGACCACGGGCAAAACCACCACCCAGCGCGAGTCCAATCTTGCAGGGCTTAGGCACATCGCCCCGAGACGGCAATTGCAGGGATTCCGACTCACCTCCGAGAACCCTCAGCGATTTGCGGATACCCTCTAGTAGCTTCACGGCTACCTGCCTCAGGCGACGCTAATCCGAAGCGCAGCCTATATATACGATGCTCAGGTTTCGAATTTGAGATGCAGAATTCCGCCTCATTTTTGTGACGTATTGGCTACTGCAAAACTTCCGGCTCTCCCAAGTAAGCAGACACTAACACTGTTCCGGCGGCGCACAACAGGTAAATTTTCCATATTGATCCGGCACCGGACGGTCAAGAGGAGCCGTCTGCTACACTGCCGTCCCTTTTGTAAGACGCAAGGACGGAGGCACGATGGCGGGAGCGAAAAGCAGCCTATCCAACAACGAGAGTCGCAGAACCTTCCTCAAGACAGGTCTGACAGCCGCTGCCGGAGGCGCTGCATTTCCGCAGTGGCTGCGCGGGCAAGCACAAAGTCCGCAAACCAACACTGTTTCGGTCAATTTGGACGAGGCCTCACTCGACACCCTGCGAGCGTACCTGGAGGGCGGCCAATTTACCGCCCACACGCTGTCTCAGTACTATCTGTCGCGAATCGACGAAGTAGATCGGGCGGGCCCGCGGCTGAACTCGGTCATCGAAGTTAACCCGGAGGCTTTGGGGATCGCGGACGATCTCGACCGCGAACGCCGCGCCAAGGGTTCCCGAGGTCCATTGCACGGCATCCCCGTTCTGATCAAAGACAACATCGCCAGTGCCGATCGGATGCAAACAACCGCCGGTTCCCTGGCGCTCGTTGGTTCACGCCCACCGAAGGATGCGTTCCTCCTAACCCGCCTGCGTGCGGCCGGAGCCGTGATACTGGGCAAGACCAACTGCAGTGAGTGGGCTAACTTTCGCGGCAGGCACTCCACCAGCGGATGGAGCGGACGTGGAGGACAAACCCACAACCCCTACGCCCTCGATCGCAATCCCTCCGGCTCGAGCTCCGGATCGGGAGCAGCCGTGGCAGCCAACCTGTGCCCTTTCGCGGTAGGCAGCGAGACCGATGGCTCGATCGTCTCGCCTTCGTCGGTGAACGGCATCGTAGGAATCAAACCCACAGTGGGGCTGGTAAGCCGTACCGGCATCATTCCCATTTCGCAGACGCAAGACACCGCTGGGCCGATGGCGCGCACTGTTGCCGATGCCGCAGCACTGCTCAGCGTCCTCGCAGGCGTCGATCCCGAGGATCCAACCACCGGAGCCGCCCGCTCTCATATCGAGACCGATTACACTCGCTTCCTCGATCCAAATGGACTGCGTGGCTCACGCCTCGGCGTCGTGCGCAAGTACGCAGGCTTCAACATGCACGTAGACCGCGTATTCGAGGAGGCCCTGGCAGCTCTGAAGAGCGCTGGCGCGGAGATCATCGATCCGCTGGAGATCCCGAACATCGACAAACTCGACGAAGCAGAGACCGAAGTTCTGCATTTCGAGTTCAAGGCGGACCTCAATCGCTATCTCGCATCGCTCGGGCCCAGTGCTCCGGTTCACAACCTTGCTGAGGTCATCGCCTTCAATCAAAAGAACCGCGCACGCGAGCTTGCCTGGTTTGGGCAGGAGTCCATGGAAAAGGCGCAGGCAAAAGGAGACCTGAACAGCCCGGATTATCAGAAAGCCGTCTCCGATTGCCGCCGCCTCTCGCGTCAGGAAGGCATCGACGCCGCCATGGATAAGTTCCGTCTCGATGCCCTCCTAGCCCCCACTGATGGCCCAGCATGGCCAACCGACTGGATCAACGGCGACCACTTCAGCGCGGGCACCTCGACTCTGGCCGCGGTTGCCGGATATCCGCACATTACCGTGCCGATGGGCTTCGTCTTCGGCCTTCCCGTCGGAATCTCGTTCTTCGGCCGCGCCTGGAGCGAGCCCACGCTGATCAAGCTCGCCTATTCGTACGAACAGGCGACCAAGCTGCGCAAGCCGCCGCAGTTTCGCAGGACGGTGGAGGTGGCGACGGCGACTTGATCGCTTAAGAAGGAAGCATGTGTGTGTCACGTTCGGAGCCTTTGTCCTGGGAATGGGATGGAGTACTTAATTTTTGGGCGTCCCATCTATAGACCTCTACTTGGGCAGCATCGTTGCTGCCTATCTGGTAGACCAAGGTGGCGCGGCTATCGGGCATTCCATTCCTGAGCCATTCCCTTTCCTCAGGCCGGTCTCTGGCAGACCAGCTGTCCAGCACCACAAAGTCAATGTGTTCCGAACCAATATAGGATAGAGCCTGATTGGGCGAGGCGTCTGGCAATCCTATGATGGTAGCCTTTGAGTAGTAGGTTATAACCGTGCTCGCACAAGCGATCCTCTTACCGGCTGCTCCATGATCCCCGAGCCATACGCCGGCCTGTTTCAGACTACTAAAATTCTGCTGTTCGCAATTGAAGAGAAAGAGTGAGCGAGCACCGCGCTCGGCAATTCCCAATATGAGAACGAAGCATGCAATCTGCACGCAGTACCCAATACTACTGCGAAGCAACCAGGAAGGCGCAAGTCTTAGGAGTGAAGCGGATTCGACTGTCCAAGCTCGAATTTCATCGATTCCGCGGGCTATCCAGAGCATGCTCAGGGCAATCACTCCCAGCAGGTAACGGAACTCCGGGTTCGAGGAAGTAAGAATAAGAAAAACCAGAGTCCCAGCCATCGCAAATACGATAAGTTCCTGTTCCAATCTGCGGCGATTCCAGGCTCTAGCGAACCAAGCCAAGGCAATCAATCCGATGATTACCGGAGAACTGATCACCCTGTCATAGAACAAGTAACTGTAGACCGTCTGCGTGTTTCGTTTGGCCATTCCGAAGAGCGTCGTCAGTTTATCCGTGAGCGAACTTTTATAAGGCGTGTAGGCAGCAAATCGAAACGGATCCAACAAAGGTCCGGTGGGTTGCAGGTCCTGCCCTAATCCATACGCCGCCTCGTTGTATTCCATCCCTGACCGAATGCGATTCGCAATCGTATAGTTTATGTTCCATTTTCCCTCCAGGCGAACATGTCCAGTATGACGGTAGAGATAGGCCATGTAAGGGACCGCAAGCAGAACAAATATCGCTAAAGGCAGGAAAGCAGCAAGATGAGCTCGAACTCGTTTTTCGGAACGCACGATCGTCTGGAGCCAAAGGGCAGCGGCGAGCAAGATCGGATAAGCAAATGCCTCGGGTCGCGTTAAATAGGCAAATCCGAAACAGAGGCCGGTGAAGACGCGATTCTTAATTCCAGGCCTCTCGAACGATTCCATCGTGAAGTACATTCCACCCATTAAAAGCGGCAGGTAAACATTTTCGTTGTAGATTGAGGCCGCCAACTTGACCAGTACTGGGTGGAAGTCGACGAGCAATCCTGCAATCACCGCCACTCGTGGCCCGTACATTTTGTTCGCTATGAAGAAGACTGGAATGATCAGAGCGGTTCCGAACAGCAGAGATACGAGATGCGCAGCCAGCTCTGATTTTCCGGTCAGCATGGACATTCCGGCCGTAAGGACTGAGAACAGAGGCGTGTACATCGTTTCAGGGCCTTCGAAGTTGCCGATAAGCCCCTTTCCGTGGATGAGACTATCGGCCATTCGAACGTATTCAGACCCTTCCACCGTGATGACGGGGGTTTTTTGTGCCATCCAATACACACGCAGCGGCAATGCCAAGAGCAGGAGGATTATTAAGGTGCGCCATGTGGCGCGTGGCTTACCGCCCTCTGCAGTTAAGTAGTGATGGTCTTCCACCTCTACGGTGGGAATCGTGGCAGTACTGGACATAAAGTAAAGCCTTCAGTGACGGCGAATTAGCGCATGCCGTTCATCGTTCTTAGCTGAGGATTTTCTGGTCGATCTCTAGACGCAGACGTACTGCGGAGGGGGCCTATTTTCGATATTCGGATCGACGGAAGAAGCCATTCCAAAGGACTCCTGTCCGTTCTCCGATTCTCGCCAGAAGGCGAAGCCCCAACTAGGAACAAACACTTTCAATTCGGCGACCGCAGGAGTGGGATGGCTTGACTCGGTCGCCTTTGAAATCGTCAGAACCTGTTTCCGAGCGCCATCTTCCGCGAGAGCGGGTGTCTGAGCGACATCATCACTGATAGAAATGACGGGAAACAGAACAAACAGGATACAGCCGAGGATCAGCAAACCTCTGTAAGAGCCCGGCAGCCATTTGGAATCGGAGCGGCGGCGCACACACATCCACGACAGCGCGCTTACACCGCCCAGAAGGAGCCAGGCCAGATTGAGAAATAATTCCACGAACTTTGCTGATTATGAGTTAACCACAACAAAAGGCAACTCTCAACAGGACAAAAGTAACGCTTGGGCTTCCAAATCCGGTTACCTGTGCGCAATGAATGCTTTGGAAGATATCCAAACAGCAGACCGCCACGAAGAGTCAGCTTTCCAAAAGGGTCTTGACCCTGAATTATGAATTTCGCAATGGAGGAAGAACCGCGCAAAGAGCCCGGATCGTTTCCAGGCTTTTATCGTCGATCGATACGAATTCAAATCCGTAAAATTCGCTTCTTCGATGACGTACGATCGAGTAGGCCTGGATTTCGGTCGTTGAGTTCGGCAGAGAGTACGCTACCTTCACCATCTCCCCTGGAATGAGTGGCGCTTTGATTGTGCCGCCAACGCCACGCTCACTGATGTCCGCAGAAGTTCCATAGAGAATAGTCTTAACCCCGGAGCGGAGCACCTCAACAGCCAGAGCGACCCTTACAGCGTGCCGGTGAATCGTTCTTGTCGTAAGCAGCTTCGAGGGGGTCCGATCCAGCGCGCGCTCCAGTGCAGCGATGAAGGTACTCTGCGGTTCGCGCGCGTAGACAAAGGAATCGGTTACAGAACGCAGAGACTCGTGTACGTGTGGATGGGCAGATACCAGCACAATCTTTGCCCTACTCCCGCTTCTACGGATGCCGACGAGAAGTTCGATCGAGTCGACATCCCGCATCGGATGGGAAAGTACGACGAGGTGGAAATCGCAGTTTTGGATGCGGTCGAAGACGGAAGAAGTCGATGTGGCTACGGTGCACTCGTATCCCAGAGCCTGCAACATCGGCTTGCGGGACTCAACCGATTCGCGACTGTCGTCAACCAATAGCACGCGTGCGGGACCATCGTTATCAGTTGCAACGCGTTCAATTCCGATCTGGTGCGCTCGTTGGCCATCAGGTTCCGTCCAGATGACCTTGAATCGTCCACGGCGACTGCCGTTTTGAACACCGATGAGCGCGCCGGGTTCAATGCGCCGGTGCAGTCCGGAAAGGCGCGCACCAAGTTCTGAGACATCGTGCGTCTCCCCTTCCTGGACGAAGATCTTCCCTTCGGAATCGAGTGTCCAGATGGAGACCTGATGCCGAGAACTCTCACGTTCCTCGCGGCGCGAATCCATGTGGGTTAATGCTACTTCCGTAGCAGTGCGGGACAGGGATTACGAAGGTAACTAGACGGTTACGGCCGAGGTTACAGCACTCGAAGTTTTTAGCGTGTCAAACGGTGCGAACGTCGGGCCGAAGAAATCCCCAAAAAAGGAATTCGGCGCATCGAGTGGATCGATGCGCCGAATTGATCGCGCGATGAAAAACTCAATTCAGGGTTTAGCTCTTATCGAACGCCGACGGAGCCATAAACCGAGGCCACTAAGGCCGGTCCCAAGAAGCATCGCGGATGACGGTTCTGGAACCTGTGCACCGACGGCTCCGGTATTGCCTGTAGCAAGATCCCGGACATCGGCAGAGAAGTAGATCGTATTTCCGTTATATGGGTCCGCCGCAACAAAGTCCGCGATGTTGACGCCAGCAAGCGTGAAAGAAAAGGAATTCGCCTGGACACCCTTCAAATTCGGAGCACAGAGGGCACACTGTATCGCATAATCGAAACCTGTGAACGGAGAGTTCGTAAAGGAGCCAGAAGTGGTATTCACGAACGCAAAGTCAGTCGTTCCCAAGGCGGTCGAGTTTCCTAAAGCGTCAACCAGAAAGTCAGAGATAGGAACCGCGGTGATGCTCGATTTGTCCAAGTTGAACGTAAAACTAAAATGGCCGCCCGTTTCGATTGAGAAATCCTGATTTGGAGTCAGAGCAACGATCACGTTCACTCCCGAAGCCGTCTCGTTCAGGTTGACAGTGCCCGCAGGTGTTGCACATCCCCCACTACATCCGCTTACGTTGAATGTAAAGCTCTTAAAGGTATCCGCTAAAGAACATGGCGTCATGCAGAGCGTGGTAAGCACACCGATGGTTCCAAACAACACTCTTAACTTCATTATTTCTTCCCTTTCACGAGCAACCACGACCAAGAGTCTCCGCCACACAGCTGCCATTCACGCAATCCGCAGTGGTCCTACAGTTCTGGCTTGCACTGCATGGGAGCAATCCGAGTTCCAAACCGAGCCTCGCCATCCGGAATAAACGTTTATCTTCAATCAGTCTCATTAGATGTAGGAATTTCCTGTGGGAAGAGATCTGCAACAACTTGCAGAAGAGTAGAAGGGAATTCTATAGACGTGAACCTCTTCGGGCCAGAGCGAACAATGATTCACGGAAGGAGCTCGCCAAAAACGTAGCAAACTGCGATCCCAGAGACGGTTCTTATCGTTGTGGTTTAAGGGTCCTCATCCTGACATTTCCAGAATTCTTTCAGTTTGTGAACGACAGCAGCATGACATCCGCTAATCTCTTCTGAGACTGTGTTGCAAGTGGGCACAGCTAGAGGAATAGAGGCATCGTTGAGCTCTAGTTTTGACATAACCGTTGTTGGAGCAGGCATCGTGGGGTTGGCATCCGCCCGTCACTTGCTGGAGCGCTACCCGGAATTTCGGGTGCTCGTGATCGACAAGGAATCTTCGATAGCCTCGCACCAAACTGGTCACAACAGCGGTGTGATCCACTCAGGCGTCTATTACCGTCCTGGGTCGCTTAAGGCGCGTTATTGCGTGCAGGGCGCGGCCGAGATGATCCGATTCTGCCGTCAGCATGGAATTCCTCACGAAATTTGTGGAAAGGTCATCGTCGCGACAAGCGAAGAACAGCGGCCTGCGCTTGAAGAATTGCGGCTCCGGGCCGAAGCCAATGGAGTGCCTGGGATACGTCTGTTAAGCCCGCAGGAGCTCCGCGAATTTGAACCTCATGCAACCGGCGTGGCTGCTGTCCTGGTACCGGGAACTGGAATCACTCAGTTCAAGCTTGTAGCTCAGAAATACGCAGGGTTGGCGACAGCGAGCGGTGCGGAGATTCGCACACAATCGGAAGTTCGCAGGATCCTGACGAGAAACGACGAGTTCATCCTTGAAACAACTTCGGGCGAATACCACTCCCGCTTCCTAATTAATTGCGCGGGACTTCACAGTGATCGAGTCGCCCGTCTCATGGGAGCGCAGTTGCCTGTGAGAATCATTCCCTTTCGCGGCGAATACTATGAATTAAGCCCGAGCCGCACATCACTTGTTCGGACCCTCATTTACCCTGTCCCCGACCCCCGCTTTCCCTTTTTGGGAGTACACTTCACCAGGCGGATCACCGGCGAAGTCGAAGCAGGTCCCAATGCGGTGCTTGCCTTCAAACGGGAAGGTTACCGCAAGAGCGACTTCAATGGCGCAGACCTCGCGGATGAATTGAGCTATTCGGGGTTTTGGCGGATGGCAGCCCGGTACTGGAAGGCCGGCGCAGGGGAAATGTACCGCTCGCTCAGCAAAGCCGCGTTCGTCAGGGCGCTACAGGCCCTGGTTCCAGACGTCCAGGAGGAGGACCTTGTAAACGGAAGTTCAGGTGTGCGGGCTCAGGCAGTGGACCGGAATGGAAATCTTGTGGATGATTTCCGCTTTATTACTCTGGGGCGCGCATTGCATGTTTGCAACGTGCCCTCTCCGGCTGCGACCGCTTCCCTCGCGATCGGCCGGCACATCGTGGACGCTGCCACACAGGATTTTGGTTGGAACGGTGCGCGTCGGTCACGCGGTTTTCCAGAGATAAATCGGCCCGTCGGCAATTAGCGCTGGAAGTTGGCTACGCGTAGATTTCGAACGCCGCACCAGAGCGAGGCGCCCGTTGATGCGAGCTGGGGCACCCACCAGGTTTTTCGGATGAAGCGATTTTGGCTGTGCAGCATTCGATGGCTGAGAAAGTCGAGTCCTATAGGAGCGATCTGCAGCATCGGATAAATGGCAGCCGAGTCAGCAAACGGCTTTAAGAGAGGGTTGCGTTCGTAGCCGTTCCCGCTTTGGAGTGACTGGCGCGTCGTCCAGGCGTCAAAGAGCGCAGCCGAATGTTCAGCCACAAGAAGTCCTTTCCAAACGTGCATTTCGCGCGCGCTTGGACCGGCCTCCGAACTTGTCCTCGTAACTTTTATGAGGGGCTGTGGCGTAAGAGGCAATACTGCTGAGCTGGACAAAACGGCTGCTGAATCGGCAGGACCGGATTCCAAATTGGAACCAGACCCAAGAGGAGCTGGAGATATTCGCGACGCGATAAGTTGCCCTGGGCGACTGCGAGGCTGCGTTGCCTGGGGCACCACTTGTGCCTTGGCGATTAACACGGAAAGAAGAGTAATAGCAGCTACTTCTAAACCACGCCGGCTGATCCGCAGCTTCATGCACTTTGGTACAGCACGCCCCTGGCCAATCGGACAGGTACCTTTGTGCACTCAAGACAGCCTAGTTACAAGTGTTTAGAACGATTCTCGCGGCTTTTTTCGAGGTCAAAGGGACACTTGCGACAGGAATGTTGAGACAGAATGTGCAAACGTTTGCGCAGAGAGTGAAATCCACCCCTTTTGGGGGTTAACCTGTAGCTAACCTCTGCACTCGCTTGTATTTACTAGTTATCTAATACTCTATTTCCCCGAATTCTCACGTGTTTTGACCGCAAACGACTTCGCTGTGCTGATTCCTTTATAAGCCGCATCGCACTCACTCTTTGAGACGACCGCGCCAGCACAGTCGGATTTTATCTGTGCTTCGAATTCCTCTGGTAAGCCCGGTGCCACAATTAGATCGAATGATCGAGTGTTGCTTCCCGGCTTAATCCACAAATAGGTTGTCCTTCGCCCGAGCCCGGTGCGCCCGAACGATGTCTCAACATCGATTTTGCCGGGTTGGTCCGTCTCAAGAGTCAGCAGTGTTCCCGATGGCGGAGCAGGCTGCCGTAGGGCTACAGCCCCAGCATTGAGATAAGTACGTCCCGCTTGGAGATTTCTTGCACTGATGAACATCGAGATCGGTGGGAGTGGAGCAAATACGTGTACATGCCCGAAACCTGAACTTCCTCTCGTCGCGCATTTTGGGCTGCGATCTTGGCCGCGATTCGGAATGAGATCGGATCTTGAGCTGACAGACTCTGACTCAATTCTTATTTGATACTCTCCCGGATTCTTCCAGGTGTGCGTTCCGATGAGGACGCCGGAAGAAACATCATCCTCCTTTAGGTTGGAAGTCTCTCCGGCGGTTTCCCAGAAAGCAGAAAATTGCGGCTTCTCTCCTGGGCATGCTCGGTATTCGGCGATCTTGCCGGAGTATGGAATGCCAGCTTGTACATTGAGCGTGCAGACAGTAATGGCTGTTTTTTCTGCGCCTTCAGCAGTACAAATGGGCTCGCCAGGTGCGGCCGGCAACTGTAGTGCTTCACAGCGTAACTCAACGGCAGAGAGAGCAATGGCAAGCGCAAGGATGGCCCAGAACATCTGCTGGCCGATTCCGAGGATGAAGTGTGCTGGGTGGAGGCGACTCACGCAAAAATGGTTCTGATCTCTTGGTAGCGAACTGTTGAACCCTATATAGTAGCTTCCTGGAATCTTGGCTTCGATGCCAGCGCGTTCGGTTCAACGACTTGCCGTCCCACGCTAACGTACAACAATCCGCTACTCCTCATCTCCTCACACAAATACATGTTACGACCGTCGATGACGATAGGATAACGGAGCAGTTGACGTATCCTCTCAAGATCCAGAGCCGCGAACTCTTCCCAATCTGTGAGAATAAGCAATGCATCCGCCGATTCCGCTGCTTCGTATGGCCCTGAAGCGAAATTGACTCGTTCGTTCAACACCTCTCGCGCGCGTGGCATGGCGGCTGGGTCATATGCCACCACTGAGCACTGCTCAGCCACGAGATGATTGACGATGTCGATTGCCGGCGACTCACGTATGTCATCAGTTCCGCCTTTGAAAGCAAGGCCGAGCACAGCAAGCCGTTTGCCCTTGAGCGTCCATAATGCCGAACGTATCTTGCGGATGAATCGCATCCGCTGCTCGGCATTGATCTCGATGACGTCGTCCAGCAATGGGAACGAACATCCTGATTGTTGAGCCACGCTTCGAAAAGCTGCTACATCCTTCGGGAAGCACGACCCGCCGTACCCGATTCCCGCCTTGAGGAAGGTGCTCCCAATTCTGCTATCAGCGCCGATCCCGGAGCGAACTTCTTCGATGTCAGCGCCGACTGCCTCACATATATTTGAAACTGCGTTGATGAACGAGATCTTCATCGCAAGGAAAGCGTTGGAGGCATGCTTTATCAACTCGGCGCTCTTCGCGCTTGTCAGAATCAACTTTGCGGGAACCGAACTTCCTGAAGGCTCGGGAATTCGATCAGGCTTCAAATAGTAGGTTCCCTCAGTCAGTGGCGCATATGTTTCGGTTAGAAGCTCCCGCGCACGCGCGTTGTCCGCTCCAATCACAATACGATCGGGATAGAGGAAATCACTTACTGCTGTTCCTTCGCGCAAGAATTCCGGATTTGAGACAACGTCGAACTGGTTACCTGAAGCGCAGCTGAGCGTTATCACCCGTCGAATCCAATCGCTCGTATAGACGGGAACAGTGCTCTTTTCCACGATCACCTTGTACTCGGATAGCGACAGAGCGATTTCTCTGGCAACCCCCTCAACATAGGAAAGGTCAGCCTCGCCATTTTCCAGAGGAGGAGTGCCCACAGCGATGAAAATAACGGAACTCGCCTGGACAGCCTCGCGGATTGAATCCGAGTACGTCAATCGATGGCCGCGGTGCTTTTGCAACAACTCTGGAAGATACAACTCATGGATCGGCGTCTCGCCACGCCGGAGAGCGGCCAGTTTCTTGTGATCGTTATCTACGCAAATGACCGTATGACCAACTTCAGCAAAGCATGCTGCGGCAACGAGTCCTACGTATCCAGATCCGATTACTGCAATCTTCATTTTTGGTGAGTCTCCAACCCTGACATAGTATTCGTCCAGTTCAAGGTCTACTCAGGAGGCACTTGCAAGACCAGTGGCATTTGTTCAGCCACATTTATCTTTTATTTTCAGGGAGTTAGGTTTTCGAGCGAGAACTCGGAATGCAAAAGTTTTCACTGATGGCAATTCGATTTGCGCTGGCACCCGGCTCTTATCGATCAAAGTGACGGCCGCTGCGATCCGGCCATTTTGGGGTTTACGAAACCTAGTTTTTTGAAGTGTCGGCGAACTCGTATTCGAGGTGCCCCTTCACATTGCTGGCGAACGCCAATTGTGCTTCCTCGGCGCCTTTACCTTGGATTACCCAGGAAGCACCGTGCCTTACGACTGACAATTGACTCCGCTTCCTCCACCAGCGGTTCACCTCAGAGGGTAAAGCAAACCAAATCCGCTCTGTCTGCTGCAAACTCACTAAGTAATGCAGCAAACTGCGATAGAGAGGTTCCCCCGCCGTTTGTGTGATGTAATCCGGATGAACGATGAAGCTGATGAGGCCGTGCTTTTTCAGAATCAGTTCGGTTTGCGTCTTCCACAGATCAATCGAGTGCTCTTTGAGAATGTGCAGGAGCATGTAATCCTGAATCGTAGTTACGGGCAACTCGAGCATTTCTCCGATGAAGTACGGCATGACTGTGCAGCATCCGCCGGGCTGCGGGTCCAAACGCGCGGAGTTGGGGATTGACATGTCGAACTGCAGGTCCAAAAAGTGATACCACTGGGGCCTTCTGTACAGTACGGCAGCGCGGAATCCGTGGGCACTGTACTGTCTGGCATAGCGATTGATCAGAGCTGCACGACGCGCAAACTCTTCTTCTTTGTCAAAAAGCCGTCCGTCATGGTTCAGATCCTGAACGGCGATTTCAAAACCACGCCTTCGGATGGAGTCCAAGAACGCGCTGGATACCTGGTAGCGTTCCTCGGGGACGATTTGGAATGACGCTTTGATTCCGAACTCATCATCCAAATCCATAAGATTTTTGCAGAGGTCTCGGCCTGTTTGCGCTTCTACATCGTGAGTCATTACAGCGCAAGCACTGGCGCCCCGCGGCCAAAACCAGACAAATGGAATCGTTTCTGAACCGGAACGTTTTAAAACGGCGAGGAGAACTGCCTCATTGATCTCTTCGACCGAGGAATCAACGGGCCAGTTCGGGAAGGAACTGTGCTGACGACTGCGAGCATAGAATCTTTGAATTTGTCGTCGCAGTGATTGAATGGGAGGACGGAAGAAATAATAGGCTCGCCTCAGGAGATTGATCGACCGGCTCAGTTCACTCCCTGGATAGCGCTCCAGACGCAGATTCTGGATAAGTTCCGTAGGGTTAAACGGAAGCGCAATGCCTTGATCTGTCCATTGCACGTCGCGCTCTACGTTATACAGAGAAGCATTGGGGCTGCGGCGGCGCGTTCCTGAGCTGGATCTGCCATAACAAACGGCATTCCCGAAGCGAAAGAATCCAGAGCCACGAGAAAGCTCGCCTCTGAGCGCAATCTGCAGCAATTCACTGGGACAGCGGTAGTGCTCGAGAATCGCTTGAGCACTCGAATCGGGATGGCCTTCCTCATGTTCCTCACAACAACTAAGTTCAAGCGAAGTCGGCATTTGCCGCGGCGGGGCCTGATAAAAACTAGTGGACAAGACGTCTATACCTGAATTGAAACATTGGTCGCGAAATGAATACTGAGAACTGACTATGCCGGAACTAAGCCCTTCTCCACAGTTGCTCGTCGTCTCATGGTCCTTACGATATCGAGGTAAAAGGCTTTTTGTTTCATCACATAAAAGAGCATGGCCACATAGCCTGACAAGAGTACTGAAGTTCCGAGGAGCAATCGACCCAGCGGCGTCAGGAATTCTCCGAAGAGTTCAATGCATCCCATTGCTACTCCTCCTGCGACCAAAGCCGAAGCAAGCGGTTTGCTGACGGCGATCAGAATATCGCGGAGCGAAATGATGGTGCCGTGCACGCACCAAGCAATGTGAGGAATAACCCAAAGGAGCATTACTGAAGAGTAAGCTAACGCCACCGCGCGAGGACCGTAGGGGAGTCCAATGAGATACCCGGCGATTACGAGAGGAGCGAGAACAAGGCCGACCCTAAGACTTCGTCCCACTAATCCCAGTGAGAACAGGACCCACGACAAAGGATTTATCAGAGCATAAATCATGATGGTCGGCGCCAGTAGTCGAAAAATGGGCACGGCTTCCTGCCATTTCGGCCCTAGCAAAACGGAGATCAACTCTTTTGCGAACAGGCAGCAGACCAGGGTGATAGGGATGGTGAGCACTAACACTAAAGAGTAGCCCTTAAGAAAGTAACTCCTGAATCGCTTAGTATCCTCTTGTAGACGAGATAGCGCCGAAAAGACTACTCCACCTACGGCAGAATTGAGATTTTCAGTCGGGATATTTGCAAGCTGATATGCTCGCCCATAAATTCCAATAACGGACGCGCCCCAGTAGCGTCCAAGCAAAACCTTCTCCAAATTATAGGCAACATATACGACCAGCTGATTGAGTGTGAGGGTTCCTCCGAATCGGATCATCGAGCGGATTCCAACATTTTTGTACATCCTGCCGGGCCGCCACCCGGAAGCAATCCAATAAGACAAACTACTGATCAGTGGAGCAGCAATCGTCGAAGCCACCAGAGACCAGTAGGCGAAGCCCTTTAAGGCCATCAGGATTCCAATAGTGCTGCTCACGGAGATGGATAAAATGTCGACGATCGAGAGCGTCGTAAATCTCATGTCTCTTTGTAGGAGAGCCTGGTGCTGCACACCCGCCGCGTTGAATAGAAAACTTGCAGACAATATCACTGTTACCCACATCAAAGCAGGCTCGCGATAAAAGTGCGAAATGAAAGGAGCCATTCCTGCCGCAACTGATGCCAACAAGGCTCCCACCAACATATTGATCCAGAACAGTGTGGAGACCTGCTCCTCCGAAATATGCACGCGCTGCACGCTGGCAGTAGACAAACCGAAGTCACGAAAGAGATTCAAGACTCCAACTACGGCGGTGACCATACCAACGAGTCCAAAATCTTTCGGATCAAGTAGACGTGCCAGAATCATCAATGAACCCACACGAACGAAGAAGCTCACGCCCTGTGCCACAACCTTGGCCAGTCCGCCCCGAACTGTTCTCTCTCTTAGATCTTCCATTTGATTCACAACACAAGCTTTCGCGTGTAAAAGGCTTCTGCATAGCCGGAATCGGCGTTGCACTCCATTCCGCGCAAACGCATCAGTGCCAGAAAGGTTTCTTCCTCGAACCATCTTTTGCTGCGCTGCGACTGAAACGCACTCATGAGAAATCGAACCTTCTCCCGAAATGACTCGTCCGCCAGGGGTACAAACAGATTAGGTTGTCCCAGGTCACCGTCGTACTTGGGAATCTCATACTCACAAATTGCGTGGTTCCGAAACGTGTTCCAAGTCAACTCTGCTAGAGTCCGATGATCCTGATGCGCATCGTTCTTGTTGTGCGTAAAGACCAAATCGGGGTGCAGCCGCTGCTTTAGTTGTTCAAAAAACTGCTTGATCAGCGATCCGTCAAATGGGAAGTAGCCATCGCGGAAGTTTTTGACGATGATCTCTGTTTTCCCGGCCTTCCGGAGGAACATGGCAGCGCTGTTGCGTGCTTCTCGTTCCCGCTCTGGGCTGGAGCTGAACACAACCCAAACAACATCGAGTTCTGGATTGCGGGCGAGAATCTGCAATACGGTTCCGCCACAGCCAATTTCAATATCGTCGGAGTGGGCTCCCAGACAGAGAATTTGACGGAGAGGGTGATCTCCATTCCCGAACTGCAACTTGATCATTGCCTCGCGACCGCGGCAGCCTCGGACATTGAGATCTTTGCCATGCCGGAAGAATGCCCATTGCTGCTCGCTGTCCGCTTCCAGATTTCCCAAGGAGCGTCGCCATGAGCATGCATGTCTTCCAGCACCTGCTTGTCCTTGAACGTATCCATGCAGTACCAGAATGATGCGTCGCGATACCCAATCAGCTTGCGATCTCCAATCAAACGGCCGAATGGTTCCTCGACTAGTTCTTCGCCATCTCTGATGTAGTTGAAAATCTCTTTATGGAAAATGAAGAAGCCGCCATTAACCAGCACATTCGTGGTGCGGATGGCATCAATGCCGGTCACTTTGCTGTCTTGCCCAACTGAGATGAAGTGGTAGCTCAAGTTTGGCTTGACGCACAGAAAGCTGCCGATCGCATCGCTATTATTGAAGTCTTCCAGCTGATGATTGAGGTTCAGATTGGAAAGTCCGTCGGCATAGTTCGCAAGAAACACTTCATCATTGCCGAGATACTTTCTTGCGGCGAGCAGCCTCTGGCCAATATTGGAGTGGCTGCCTGTATCTGCGAACGTGATTGTCCAGTCGTGAATGTCCGTCGTCACCATCGTTAGATCGCGACCACCGGAGGACAACATGAAGTCGTTCGAAAGGCATTCGTTGTACTTCAGGAAATAGTCCTTGATAACGTCGCCACGATAACCAAGGCAAAGGATAAAGTCCTTATGGCCGTAGTGGGCGTAGTACTTCATCACGTGCCAAATGATGGGACGATACCCAATGTTCACCATCGGCTTCGGCAGGTGCTCGCTGTCTCTGATCCGCAGTCCCAGGCCACCGCAAAAAAGAACTACTTTCATTTTTTCCTCTCAGAGTTGCATTTTCTTAAGACAGCACCTGAAGTTCCGGAATTGGCACTACAAAACGGCCGCCCCATTGCTCGATAAAGGACATCTGCTTCACGATTTCGTCTTTAATGTTCCATGGAAGAATTAGTACGTAATCAGGACGTGTGCGCGAGATCTCTTCGGGATTCCTGATGGGAATGTGAGTCCCAGGAAGGAACTTGCCCTGTTTGTAAGGACTGCGATCAACTGTGTAATCCAGGAAGTCCGTACGAATGCCACAATAGTTCAGCAGCGTATTCCCTTTTCCGGGAGCACCGTAGCCTACAACTTTTTTCTTTGAGCGCTTGGCGTCAATCAGGAACTCGAGAAGCTTCCGTTTCGTTTCCTCGACCTGGCGCGTGAAATTCGCGTATGTTTCAACTTTGGTGAATCCTGCGGCTACCTCCCGGGCGCGCATTTCAGTCACACTCGGGGAAATCTCCTTCGAACCATCTTCGATATGCTTCGCGTAGATCCGCAGTGACCCACCATGCGTCGGAAGTTCCTCCACGTCGAACATCTGCATGCCATGCGCCGCGAAGATTTTTTCCGCTGTGATAAAGGAAAAGTAAGAAAAGTGCTCGTGATAGATGGTGTCGAACTGGTTCTCCTCCATCAGACGCATCAGGTGCGGGAACTCCATTGTGATTATTCCTTGCGGAGCCAGCAGAACCTTCATTCCCTTCACAAAGTCATTCAGATCAGGAACTTGAGCCAGGACGTTGTTGCCAAGGAGAAGGTCGGCGGCTTTGCCTTGCTCACGCAGCTCGCGCGCCGAAGCTTCGCCAAAGAATTTGACTACTGTTGGAACTCCTTTTTTGACGGCGACCTCGGCAACATTAGCAGCGGGTTCAATTCCGAGGACCGGGATGCCTTTTTCCACAAAGTATTGCAGAAGATAGCCGTCGTTGCTCGCGACTTCGACAATGGAACTCCTCTTGTTGAAGCCAAATCGCTTCACCATCTCATCGCTATAGCGTTTCGAATGGGCCAGCCAACTATCCGAGTAAGAAGAGAAGTACGCGTAATCGCTGAAGATGTGGTCGGGAGTAACATACTCTTCAAGCTGCACTAGAAAGCAACTACTGCAGACATACACATGCAGCGGATAAAAAGCTTCCATGCCATTCAGCTTCTCCGCCGGCACGTAGCTTTCACAGAGCGGCGACATTCCCAAATCTACAAAGGTCTGCTCGAGCTGGGCTCCGCAGAAACGGCAAGAAATTGAGTGATGACGACGACTATTTCCGTTGTGCTTAACTTGTTCCATTGGTGTTGAGTTCGAATCCCCATTAATAAGATTTCTTCATAGGCCGGATGCGGAGGTCAGTTACTTCTGCGGTTCGCGGCAACGAAAGCGCGTGCAAAATCATGGCAGCTACATCTTCTGGTTGCATCAATAACTCAGGACGATACTGCCGTCCTTCTTTGGCACAGATGTCCCTGATCCGGGGGGTTGCGGTTCGGCCCAGGTATACGCTCAGAACGCGAACCCCATATTCATTTACTTCGTCTCTCAGGCTGTCCGCCAGTGCCCTTAAGCCATGCTGCGTCGCGGCGAATTGCCCGTTGCCCGCGGCTGCGCGGAGTCCCTGGCTTGAATTAACGAACACTATCTGTCCTTGACTCTCGACAAGAAAAGGAAGCAGCGTCTTGGTTAATACATAAGGAGCTCTCAGATTTGCGCGAAGCTGGTCGTCAAAGTCTCCAACACTTGCCGATTCAACGCGCGAATGATGTATTGCTCCCGCGCTGTGAACAAGCACGTCGAGACCCTGGAAATTCGCTCGTACTTGGTCGACAAGCTGCTCGACTTCGGAATCCTTTGTGAGATCAACTGAATGTTCAAATGCTCGAGAACCATGCTCCTTTGCATCGGACGCAGTTTCCGCTAGTCTTTTCGTAGAGCGTCCTACAAGCGCCAGATCTGCGCCGTGGCGCGCAAGAGCTAACGCCACCGCTTTCCCGATACCACTGCTGGCGCCTGTCACAAGAGCGCGCGCACCCTTGAGATCCTTGCCGAAGCTCGTATCAGAGTCCACAGACTTCAGATTTGGGACTAAAGTAGCCACGCTCTAGGCGCCTACCGCAACTGTCTGGTTAGCCGGCGTGTCGTACCTCGCGATCAGATCTTCTGGCAAATGCTCAAGATCGGCGGAGCGCAAGTAGTCCCGCATCGTTGTGCCCGTGCACTCCGAATCGATATTGCGAGCTCCATGGTTAGAAACCCCATCTGCCAGATTCACTGTGCGAAAGTCGATGCTAAAACGCGTCCTTCCGGAGGTGTTGGGAACGGTTGAATGCAACTGTGCGGCCGAGAACAGAAGAATGGCACCGGGAGGAAGCACAACTCGAATCTGCGGATCGAGTTCAATCGGCTCTTCCGGCTTCGGCTGCTTGCGACTATCGCTTTTGATGTGCTGTGCGGCTGTGAGTCGGCTCGTCTTGTTCCACTCGGCGTAATTGTATTCTCTGGATCCATTCTTTACTGGCTGTGACCAGTACCGCGGATGGAACGCCATTCCATTCTCGGCGGTAATGCGATAGATGGGAATCCAGAAGTTCAGCTGGAACATCGGAGCCGAATACCAGGTATCACGATGTGGATGGAACGCATAAGCAATTCCCGTCGAAAGGTAATCATCACTCGTCGCACTACGCATTCTCGGAACATCGAAATAAGTTTGCGATGGATCGCATCCAAGCTCTCCAAGAATCTGCCGAATGAATTCCTTCGACTTCGGATGATGGATGAACTTCGGTTTCAGATCCGCCAACAAGGCGGCATATTCAGTTACGTCCATGAGAAATTGCGCCGTTTCGGGATCGCGGCCCGCAAATGCCTCGCGAATCATCTCATCGGCAAATCGGACGAACGCGGCGGACCCGGGACTCGGCGAGTAGACCAAAAGCTGTCCGTCGTAGAGTGCCTCACGTCTTTGCTCGTCGCTCATAATTGGATCGATGTAGATCGAATTCATGACATTGCTCCTTGAGTTATTCGTCGTAGAACGTCGAGCCCTCGAGCGCAGACCCTTCGGTTCCAATGCGCAATCTTTGCACTCAGGAATGCAAGTTTCATGCCATCAACGCCAGTAAATTACGGTGTTGAAGATGGTGCGACTGACACATAAGTGACTGCAAAATAACGGGTTGCCGTACACATTGGCTTGCAGCTTCGCGGCCTTCACACAACGATCCAGCAATATGCAAACTCTTGCACATTGGAAGACAGAGCATTCCTTGCCTTCAGAAACCGACGTGGCGTGTCGTTGATGAAGCGGGGATCTGATACCGGACTAGGATGAATCCGATTTAGGCTGGACGGATCGTGGATTCGGAATGGCAGGCTAGTGAGGCCAAGACGCGACTCAGGCCTTTCGTTTTAAAAGACTATGGCTCACCAGTATTTGCGCAGCTTCATGAAGAACATTAAATGGAAGATCTGAGCGCTCGGCTATATCAAGGAGCGTATGGTCGCCGTCGGACAAATTCAACACCCAGAGCATGGCCATTTCCCTTTCCTGAGCACTGCTGTAGCCGCCCATTGTGCGATATAAGCCGCGTTTGCCAAGCTGCGGTTCGCACTTCGGCTGAAGATTCACGTAGGCCGCATTGTTGTCTAGGAGCGAGAGCAATGAACGACATACGGCAAATGATTGGGTAAGCGCCTCAGGTTTTACAAACTCGAGATTGTCGGCAGAGGTATGGTACTCGGGGAATTTTCCGTATTGGCTGCGAGACAGACAGCCCACAGCCAAGTTGAACGCTGGTGAGCAGAACTGCCGCTCGTCGTATCCGTATGGAGAAAAAGGCACAGTCTGGTACGGTTTGCGAGAGTGCTTTAGAACGTGGTCTGCTGCTCGGTCAATATCGGTGTTACCGCGACGACTTTTCTTGTAAGTAAAGCTACCAGAATCGCCGACATTTGCCAGAGTGATTCCCCATTTGATTTTGCGAGCGGCGGCTTCATTCCGCGCGAGCCATGTAATCGATCCAATTGTGCCCGGAATGAATAGGAACCTATATGAATAGTGTCGATAGCTTCGCTCGATTTCGCGAGCCAGAGATACAGCTACGGAAATTCCGGAAAGGTTGTCATTGCAGAGTGAAGGATGGCAACTGTGACACGAAATCAGTATCTCTTCCTCGGAGTCTCCCCGAAGATAGAACTCTCCATAACTCAGATGCCCGGTTCGCAGCGATGAGTCAATTAGCACTTCATATTCTTCATCTTTCAAGCTTCCTAGAATGGAATGCTGTGCGCAAAACCCCCAGGTCTCGTTGTAGTACGAAGTACGATACGGTATCCACTCGGGCTGATCTGGCAGCGTATACAGATGCTCCAGAAGCTCTTTACGCGAAACATTCCGATGAATTGGAGCACTGTAGTTCACAACGTGAAGATTCGATTTCTGAAAATCAATGATTCGGTGACCGGATTTATTCCTTACGCACGCGTCGCGGATGTTCCACTCGTTCGGTACAGTCCAATCAAACACTTGAGTTCCTGAAGGAACCTCATGAATCACAATCGAGATCTGCTGTTGGATTCTGCGCAGAGTTTCGCGTAATCCATTTCCGGTGATGCTCCGACAAAGTGGATACAGATCAGCGATGAGCTGATACATCTGAAAACCAACATCATCAGGAGTAGACACGGGCTGAGCGCTCACGGCTTGATCTCTGATTCAATTATAAAGTTGGAATAGTTGCGATCCCGCTCGTTCATGATTCGTTCTGCAGAAGGCCACTCAATAGCGAACGCTGGGTCGTTCCACCTTACCCCGCGTGCAGCTTCAGGATGGAAGCCCTTCGACATTTGATAGAACACTTCAGTGTCATCTTCCAGCGTTTGAAAGCCATGAGCGAATCCTTCTGGGATGTAAAGCATTAAGAGATTCTGCTCTGAAAGCGTGATCGAGAAATGTCGCTTGAATGTTGAAGATTCGGGCCTGAGATCGATGATTGCGTCGAAAATTGCTCCTCTGGTACACCGCACCAGCTTGGCCTCCTGGTGCGGAGCAGCCTGATAGTGCATGCCGCGCAATGTGCCACGCCGCTTATTGAATGACACATTGCATTGATCTACACATGGGTCTAGTCCATGCTCCATGAACTCTCGGCGACAAAAGGATCGACCGAAGAACCCGCGGGAGTCCTCCAAGCGCTGGATTTCAAGGACGTATGCTCCCCGCAATTGAGTTGGCCGGAACAGCATGCGAACTCAGTGCCTCGCCCGTTAGCGAGCAACCGCTGGCGCAGCAGCCTCAACTTTAGATGTCCAACGCAACGAAGCATCCAGGTGTCCGGTGCTCAGCAAACGGCGAATGTTTCGGATTCGGGCATAGCGCTCAAGATCCTCGGCTCGCAGTCCTACCGTCCGATAGGCATCATAGAGTTCCTGCGCGCCTTTGCGAGCAGTCCAGTGGGGTTTGAAATCAGGCAAGATCCTTCGAATCTTATCGCAATTGATGCGATAACAACGTTTATCCGGCCCGCCTCCGGGTGCGTACTCGATGCTCGACCCAGGAACAACTTGCGTCACCATTTCTGCGAGTTCACTGATGCGATAATTTTCTTCCGTAGCGCCGACGTTGAAAATTTCATTGTGAACCGCGGCTTTCGGCGCCCGAAGAACGCTGATGATCGCGGTAATGATGTCACGGATATGCACGATCGGGCGCCAGGGGGTACCGTCGCTCTTAATAAGAACCTTACCTGTTGTGTAGGCAGAGGCGACAAAGTCGTTTAAGACGACGTCCAGCCGCAAGCGTGGAGATGCTCCATAGGCCGTTGCGTTTCTCAGGTAAATCGCTGTGAATCGATCATCGGCGAGGCGCGCGACGTCACGCTCGACCAGCACCTTGGACTCTCCGTATGGAGTCACCGGGTTGAGTGTTGCTGTTTCGTCGAGAAAGTCGTCTCCAGCTGCGCCATACGTGCTGCACGAAGATGAAAAGACAAACCGCTCTACTCCAGCTTGCTTGGCCAGCGTAGCAAGCTTAACTGAAGCCTTGTGATTGATCTCATATGTAAGTTTCGGATCGAGATTACCGAGTGGATCGTTCGACAACGCGGCCAGGTGCACTACCGCATCAAACCCCTCGAGATCTTCACGCGAGAGATCGCGAATGTCCTTGCGGATCTCCGAAATTTCACGAGATGCTTGTCCAAACTCGCAGTCAGAAAAAAGATCGATATCGAGACCGACAACGTCATATCCTGCCGCTTCCAAAACGGGACCTGCAACTGCGCCAATGTAACCTTGGTGACCGGTCAATAGTATTTTCATGCGACTCCTCACGCACCATTAAAGGTACGTCAAATCTCCAAACCTGTTTAACGAAGCTAATTTCAGGTTCTCTCGACAACAGGCACCGTCAACCTAGATGTCGGTACAGCAGTCTTCCGACTGCAGTAAGCGCAGAATCCGGAACCATAGCGACAAAACGGCCGAGCGGTTGCGCCTGCCGCCGCATCTGCCGCTTCTCTGCGGCAGAGTAACTGTAATATGTCAAAGGCTGTTTCGCGGCACCCAGTCTATCCTTAAATGTGATTAGCCCCTGATTATGCAAGTCTGATCGGCCGAGGTCGAGGGTACTTAAGCCTGAGGATTTCGCGACTTCGATAAGGTTCCAAAATAGAAAAGCCATTCCTCCGAGGTGATGAAATCGCTCATCTGAGCACCCATACTTGTAGATCACACTGGACCGATGCTCCAGGCTCAGCATTGCCGCAATCGCAGTTTCATTTTTTCGGGCTACTCTGATTTTCACCTTATCTCCCAGCGAGAGGACGAGGTTTTTAAACCAGGACTTGGGTTGAGGTGGCAAACCCTGTCTGCGGCGGGTCATCACTAGAAGCCGAAAGAAGTCGTTCACGTGCTGTTCCGAATTACCGGTATCGCAAACGATTTTCTCTCTTTCGGCCCGGCGGATTTTTCGTTGTACGCAATCCTTATGCAATCTAGCAAAGATTGTTTCCGAACTCGCAGACAGGTCGAGTATATGGAGCCAGTAAGACTCACTACATCCAAATTGATCCTGGTCGCTGCACAAGGCGGCTACAGGCCGGAGTTCCAGGTACCGGAAATTTTGGTGGTCGCATTCTGCCCTTAGCCGGCTAAGGAAGTCAGAAATGTCAACCCCATCGAGGAGAGGCTCACAGTGATCCGTAAAGGGCAAAGACACAAGGCGCCTTCCTGTGACCCAGCTCGATACAAGACAAACAACCACGCCATCGCGAACAGGCTCACCAACAGCAGCGCTTGTTAGTACGAAAGGTTCATAACTATAAGTTCTCAGGAGAGCTTGCAGCCAGCCAGGCTGGTGAAAAATCGTAGCTCTCGGATGAGTAGCACTCAGTTTTCCCCAGCGTGCATCACAAATGGGATCAATCGTGTGTAACTGAGCCATCAATAATTACTATACCCATTAGTTCGTGGGTGTTCCGATTGTTGCGAGTAGTTATTCTGTTCCTAAGTGATCTCTGGCTACGCTGGCAAATGCTTCTTGGTGTTCGAGAATCTTATCTACTGCCTGGGCCAACGATTCAACCGTGAAGTCAGCTTCCAGCCGTGGGATCTCTCCGCCATTTTTCAACCGTATAGTTTTGCAGCCCGCGTTCTTCCCTGCTTGGATATCAATCTCGGAATCGCCAATCATCCAGGAACGCTGAAGATCAACTCCGAGTTCGTGAGCCGCGCGTAACAGCATGCCCGGTTTTGGCTTTCGGCAGCTACAATCGTCATCCAGATCGTGTAGACAGTCATAGATCGCGTCGATTCTCGCGCCTTGAGCGGAAAGCAGTTCAGTCATGCGATCGTGTATCGAGGCCAATTCTGCCCTTCCCAATAAGCCCTTTGCCACACATCGCTGATTTGTTACGACAACGACGAGATATCCAGCTTGATTCAACTGGGAGATCGCCTCGCTAACACCCGGGAAGAAGTACATATCCTCCCAGCGCGTCACATATTGGTCCCCAGGGGCTTTTTGGTTGATAACCCCATCACGGTCAAGAAAGGCAGCTTTAATCATGAAAGATTGTTTCTTCCACTAGTTCCGAAATAATGTGTCCCATCAAGATATGACACTCCTGAATTCGTGGAGTTTCATTTGAAGGCGCCCGGAGGCAGAACTCTACTGTGCCTTTGAGTTTCCCACCACTGGCGCCCGTCAAAGCAACGGTCCGAACTCCGATGCTCTTTGCGACATCCATCGCACAAAGTACATTGGGCGAACTGCCACTAGTAGAAATTCCGATCGCAACGTCATTCCGCTTGCCTAAAGCCTCAAGCTGACGCGCAAAAACCAGATCGAAACCATAATCATTGCCGATGGCCGTGACGCACGACGTGTTTACAGACAACGCTAAAGCAGGTAGTGGTGGTCGGTTGAAGGCAAATCGCCCCACAAATTCAGCGGCAACGTGTTGTGCATCAGCTGCGCTGCCGCCATTTCCGAAGAGCAATACCTTGTTGCCTTGCTTCATTGCATCCACCAGCATCTCGCTAACTCTCGCAATGTTGGAAATAAGCTCTGAGTCGTTGAGCAACAGTTGCTTCGCTGCGATCGAAGCTTGAATCGAGTTTTTTATTCGATGCTGAAAATGCTCAGGCATTGTCACTGCTCTAGATATTCGTCGGCAAGATCGCGCTGTAGAGACGATCACAAAGTTTTTGCGCCCGCTCGTAATCTTCGGGAGTTCCTATGTCGATGAAGATCCCATCCTGTGCTACGGAATACACACCCTGCTTTAGAAGACGTGGGAAAACATCCTTCTCCAAGCTGGCGGGGCCAGCCGGAATATGATCGAGAACCGCATGCTGAAATACATATACTCCAGCGTTGACGAGGCCCGAAATCTCGTCCGTAGACTTTTCCTCAAAGCTCCTGACCCAGCCATCTGAATCCACTCGCAACAAGCCATAACGGCTGGCATTGTCGACCTTGCGAGATGCAAGCGTCACCCATCCCACGTGTTTGTGGTGCGTTGCAATCAGGTGGTGGAAGTCAATTTGAATAAATGAGTCGCCATTCATGACGAGAAATTCAGCATCTCCTTGGAGGTGCCGGCTCGCCAGCTTGACAGCTCCTCCTGTGCCAAGGGGCTGGGTCTCCGTCGAGTATTCAATCTCAATCTCCCAAGCTCGACCGTCTCCAAATTGCTTTTCAATTTCGAGACTCAGATACCCTGTACACATAATGAGGCGGCGAAATCCTTGAAAGCGCAGCTGACGAACCAGCAACTCCAGAAATGAAGCTCCTCCTAGTTTCGCAAGCGGTTTGGGCGTGCCAGAAAGAATTGGCCGGAGACGAGTTCCCAGTCCGCCCACAAGCAGTAGCACTGGAAGATTTCCGGCGACGCTAGAACCAGTATCCGATTCGGGATTAGCACTCACGGGGTCAAGCATAGAAGCTGCTCACGCTCCAAGAATTTCGCTGGCGCGGAGAGTACTCAATCATTCTAAGCCGATTGATTTCTCACGATAAAGAAACGAAGGAACATACGGCTGCGAGCGTTCTCCACATTGATTGAGCTGGTCATCTGCCCGGTCCCAATATTCCAACATCGAGGCCAAAGTCTGCTGCATGGAAACCAATGGTTTCCATCCTGTATCCTTTCGGATTTTTCGTGTGCTGCCGAAAATAATCTTTTCATCAGACGGTCGCAGAAGATGCTCGGCCTCTCGAACCTCTACTTTTGTTCCCGAGAGACGGATGGCAGTCTGCAGAATTTCCGCTATCGTGTTGGTCTTCGTTGCGCAGAGGTTATACGCCTGTCCAGGTTTTCCCTTCAGAGCCGCCAGATAAAAGCCTCGAACAGTGTCATGGACATCCAGAAAAGCACGCCGAGGTTTCAAGTTCCCGACGTGAATTACGGGCAGTTGCTGACCTTGCTTGATCCTCGCTAACTGCCTCACAAAGTCTGAGGGAGCATCATTGGTCTTGCCGGGACCAGTGGTATTGAACAGCCGGATATTGATTGCGGAAATTCCGTAATCGAGAAAATACTGATGTGCGAGAAGATCCAAACATACTTTGCTGATGCCATAGGGGTGAAGCGGATGCAGTGGCTCATCTTCACTGACGGGAATCCGCGATGCTGGAACATGACCGTATTCCGCGCTTGAACACGCCGATACGACAATCGGCTTCTCCTCCATGTAACGGAGAGCCTCAAAAAGGTTCAACGATCCCATGATGTTGGACTCAAACGTCTCAACCGGATGCTCCCAGGAAAGCGTAGGTAAGCTCTGCGCGCCCAGATGAAAAACATGTGTCGGCCCAGCTTCATGTAGGACGCTAGCTACTTGCTTTGCATCGCATAGCTCGCATTGAACATAACGGAGGTTGCGCAGGTTCGGAAAAGCATCCTCCGCGCCAGCTACACGATGTCCAGCAAACACATCCCAACCTTGCTCCTGTAAGAAGCGAGCCAGATAGGAGCCGATGAATCCCTCTGCTCCGGTTACTAGTGCGACTTTTTTCATTGTGGTGAGACTGGTGTTTGTTGGGCTTGGACGCAAATGGAGTTTCCTAACGAGTTTCGTCCGAACTACAGGCAGGCCAATCGAAAGAGGCTGCTGACCATCCCAGCAAACCCGGTTGCAAACACTTTAAATCCTTACAAGAATATCGAAAAATTTATCCACGCAATCAGCGGACTGTCGCGACCACATTCGTTGGCGGATTGACTGATGACACAGTTGATGAATAGCAGGCATTCGCGTTGAAGGTCCTGATCGCCGGGCTGGAGCCCGAATATGCCGGATCGCTGGCAAGGCTCTCCCAGCACACGCGAGCCGGAATCTTGTTGGCATGACCTCCGGTCGGAAAGCTGGTCGTGTTGGGCGCGTTTCCGTTTGCGACATCTGGTCCAATCGCAGGGAACGGAACACTACCAAACCAGGATGGTTTGCCAGTCAAATACAACGATGCCGGTAATGTTTGCGTCGCCGGCAGGGGATTAGGAAAATTCGTTATGGAGCTCGGTACTTCCAAAGCGATAAATCGCGTACCAGTCAGATCGTTGGTTCCGATTTTATTAGCGGATGCAAACTGGTCCCAGTTGCCCCATCGCATGAAAGCGCGTTTCACATTGGAATCATTTGCAACGGCTGTGCCGCTGCTATTACCCGCCCATCCCAAATTGAAGCAGGCTGCAGCTTCCGAACTTCCCGCGCTCCCCACCATATTCGCTTCGTATTGAGAGTAGTCAGATGCGCCACACACATTTCCAAGGGCGTTGAAAAACCGATTGTTTGTAAGAATCAGGAGCCCAGAATGCACGGTGCTCGCAGGACCATTATGATTGCTGCCGTCGAAATGATTACGGTAGGCAGTCCAGAAGAAATGCGTGCCGTGCGTGACGTCAGCCATGAGGCTCCATAGATTGTTGCCTTCCACCAAGTCCATCATGATGTTGCCTGAGTGGAGCTGAATTCCTGCAATGCCCACGTTATTGTTTACGAAAAAGTTGTAACCAAATACGTTGCGACCACCAGGATCATTAGGAACAAGGGGAGACGTATTATGCTCAAAGATATTGTTTTCAACCACGATGTCGCTGGATTCGTTATCGGTATAGGCGTAGTTCGCCAGCGGAAATGGATTCACAGTTGTCGGACGTCCATAGATGTAATTGGAGCGGACTGTGCCATGTACTGATTGGATCACGAAGATGTGATAGGTCTCCTGTGTGCCAGTGGCGGTACTTAACAGTCTGCAGCCCTTAATCCACCAGTTAGCGGCGTTGATCACATAGACTCCCTGAACTCCCGTCGAGCTGAAGTCAATAGTCATGTCCTCAATACCGGCATTGCCCAGCGGAGATCCTGTATTCCAATACGCTCCAGGAGTCTGGCTTGTACGATAGTTCGGATATGCGATGCCCGGTGTGATTGTTACCTGATTACCGTTAATCCCTGTAACGGTTACGGCCTCTACTTGAGCACGCCCGCTGCGCGCGTAGTTGTTTCCGCCCTGATTCGAACAACCGTTGGCCGTAGTTGCGCAAGAGAAGAGGTCGCCCGCTGCCGGCCAGCCGTCGGTAGCATCATCGGCCTGGTCAAGAAATACGATTGAGCCAGTACCAACGGGACCTGCCACCAAACCAGTTGTGCTGCTCAAAGTGATGGTTGTCGCACCAAGCGGATACGATCCATCTACACCGTTCGATCCCGTCCAATTGGCCGTCGTTACACCTCCGAAACGCGCCACTCCTGTGGCTCCGCTCATCAGATGGATGAATGCGTTGTTCGTACCGCCCAAACCGCCACCGCTGTTTCCGCTCGAGGCCGTCAACTTGGTACGGTCGGCTCCGGCCCCTCGCAGCACGCAGTTGCTCTTAGTCGCGTTGAACGCTGCTACCGAAAAGGTTCCGGCCGGGATTTGTACTATGCCATTGGTTGGGCACGAGGCCAATGCACTCTGGATTGATGCAGCTGTTACCGTACCGCTGGCCAGCGTGTTACAGGCTGCAGTGGTGCAAATCGTTGTGTAGTTCGGAATTCCATTCACAACACCTGCAGAGGACCAATCAGCAGCGCGGCTAGGATCCAGAAAACCGGACCAAAGCTGGGCATTGGCGCAAGTAGGGATGAGTGCGAAAAGAAAAATGAAGACAAGAAACCAATTCTTACGGTTCATTTACCCTCACTGACCTTTTGTGGCGCCAAGCCAATCTTCCGAGACTCGGACCTGCAAGTTCTCGACCCTGCACCAATAAGGGTGGCCAGCGAGAAGTCTCACGCAAACAGCATTTTATCTCAAGGCACGAAAGAACCCTGCACTACGCGACCGATCCTGAGGCCATGTCCTTTTGTGTACCTATGCGTTTTATTCATTATGCAGCAACTGCATTGGTTTACAGATGCACTCAAGAAGCCTGGTCGATGTACGAAGAAAGCAAACTGCCCGACGTTCAGAGAAGCCGACCTGATATGTCAATCAGAAACACGACCTTGTCCTGCAACGTTGCATTCCACGGAAACATCACGCTCCTGAGGCAATCGCGCGCGACTGTGGAGCAACAAGCTGCTCCTCTGCGATTTCGCCTTGGCCGTAGATTGTGGAACGCTCTTCCATCAATGTCCTGTCATACATCTCCTCAGGCTCATATACCACTACGTGACTGCCGCGGTTCGAGAAGCTGAAAGGCACACAGAGGAGATTCTTTAGACGTTCACGTAGTGCATTTCGCCGTTCAGGCGGAACAAAGAAGAGCATAAATCCCCCTCCCCCAGCCCCTAGGAGCTTGCCCCCGAGTGCGCCTGCACTAAGTCCGGCGTCATAGATGCTGTCGATATTGGAGTTGGAAATTTTGTTCGTCAATGAACGCTTGATTTGCCAGCTCTCATGCAGCAACCGTCCAAAATCATCCAACGAACGCGTCGGCGACGCCACGATCGCTTCAGCCTCATCAACCAAGCCGAGCATCATTTGGAGCTCTTCTTGTTTCTGTGGCGTTACCCGAAGCTGCTCTTGAGCAACTTCAGAAGCGGTCCTCGAAAATCCCGTAAAGAACAAGACGAGGTTCTTTTGCAGCTCTACAAATCTGGATTTTTCAGTCAACATCCGCTTTACTTCGATCGAGCCGTCACTATTGAAATTGATCCGGTTGAAGCCTCCATGGGCAGCACTCGTTTGATCCTGAGAGCCGACGGCTTCTCGCAGTAGCTCCTGCTCTACGTGGATGGCATCCGCCGTCAATGCATCTTTGTCGCGCATCTTATTCTTGAGGGCATATAGGCCAAGAAGAAGGCCTACGGTAAAGGCCGAGCTGGTACCAAGGCCTGTTCTGGCCGGCAAGTCTGCCACGTGATGAATCTCGATACCCTCGTTAATTCCGAGATATCGAAGGCAAGCTCTGACTGAAGGATGTTCTATGACACTATTCCTGCCAACGTTCTCCACTCTTGAATAGGAGATGCGGCTGTGATACTCGAAAAATGGGGGCAAGTACCTGCACGTGATGTAGCAGCACTTATCGATAGTTGTGGACAGCACTGAGCCACCACGCTCGCGGTACCAAACGGGATAGTCCGTCCCCCCGCCAAAAAAAGAAATTCGAAGCGGTGTGCGTGTAATGATCAAGACGACTCTCCTTAGTTCAGTGAGTATTTGGCTAAAGCAGCATCAGGACTTGGGTTTTCTATGCGGAACATGAGGCGATCCCAAAAACGTTCCGCACCTGCCCGCAGGTCAGGCAACACAATTCGCGCGCGTTTTGCCAGATTCCAACCAAACAAGGTTCTGATCCAGGAATACTTCCACGACAAGTACGGGGATGCGAGCTTCCCACCGAGACTTTGCGCCATCTCCTCTGCTTTCTCAACAATGTCTGGACGTTCTGGGTAAAAGTTGATCAGCCAGTTCTGGATATATGTCACGCATGCAGCGCGAACACGGTCGCTGTCTTCAAGACAACGAATATAAGCAATGTGCATCTCCATCGATCGCCATTGCGCAAGCATCTTCCGCTCTGACTTACCGATGTAACTCAAACTCCCCACGCCGGGCTGCCGATAGTAAACTTTTGCACCGGGAACGAAGCGAACACCATCGCTGGCAAGAAGGACTCGACAGAAATATTCGCCGTCATCATCTCCCAGTAGGCGAGTATCCCATGGTCCTGCTGCTTCCGTTAATTCCCTGCTAACTAACCAAGTGGCCGTTTGCATGTGAGCATTGAACTGCATTTTCGTGAAAAGCCATTCCGTGGGAGATAAATCCTGCCAGAGTCGGGATGGCACAAATCTTGCCTTGTAATAACGATAAGTAAAAGGCGCCCAACCCGACGAAAGCAGCTTTTTCCTGCCCGCATTGCTCAATTGCATCTGTCTGGCGATCTTGTCTGGACTCAAAAGGTCGTCTGCATCTAGCCATTGAATGTAGTCGCCATTGCAAAGAGAGAAGCAATTGTTTCTCGTCGCGGCTGCGCCTTGGTTGTGCTGTGTTTCTACTCGCACCCCGTGCGTTTCAAACCCGCGTGCAATTTCCAAAGTACGGTCCGTCGATCCGTCATTTACGACAATGACCTCCTTCTTATCCCAGGTTTGCCGCAAAGCAGAACGGAGCGTGTCAGCGATCCACATCTCCGCATTGAAAGCTGGAACAAGTATCGATACCAATGGCTTCATGCCTGAATCTGTCCTTCCAACTTGAGATATACTCTGCGCGTCATCTCCGCGACGATGTTCCACGAGTTCTTGGACTGTACGTAACTGCGAATTGTTTCCCGTCGTTCTTCAAGATATCTATACATCTCGCTCGCAAAATAGCATTCGATTGCCGCAGCCAGTCTTCCGGCATCGCATGGCTCGCATACCAGTCCCGTGCGGCCGATCACTACATCCTCTGCGAACGATCCCACATCAGCGGCGATCACAGGGACTCCGAAACTGTACGCCAGAAATAAAACTCCACTTTGAAACGCTTCCGTGTAAGGCAATGCCACTACATCGCAGGCCTTGAAATATATTTCTGTCTCCTCATCAGGGATGAACTCGATTCTCTCGATAACACGCCCGGCAACTGGGCTCTGGCGGATGCTCCTCAAAATCTCCTCAATGTAACGTTCAGCACCGCTTTTGGGCTTGCCAACTAACAGTAACGTGTAACTATCGTTTCTTGAGCTAATGCGTTCAAATGCATCCCATAACAGATCAAGGCCTTTATAGGGGCCTATCCGCCCAAAGAACAAGATTACTTTCTCATCATTACGAATGCATAAACGCTTTCTAGCCTGTTGTGAAGTGAGGTTAGTATGCGGCGCTACATTGTTGATTCCGAACGGAATGACGCTGACAGCTTCGTCACGAATACCAAATTCGCCAATCAGCTCTTGCTTCATCTTCTCGGTGTGAACAAAAATGTGATCTGCAAGACGGTACTGGATGCCCAGACCTATGCGGTTTACGAGCGAATCTTTGCCGTCTCTTCTCTCCGCATTAACGTTGTGCGCGGTAAACGCGATTCTTTTGCCGACCGCCTTGTAATAGAGCATCAGAAGAGTTCTATCGAAGAATAGGAATCTATTGTTCCAAAGAATGTGCAGTACTTTGGTGTGAGATCGTCCTGCGTACCACATCAACCGTAGGTAATACGCGATTATTCGGCGCGCCTTCACGATGAACGGCGCCTGCTCGCTTTGATCTCCACGAAAATTAAGAAACTTCAACTTGGCGCTGCGCGGAAGGTCAGGACAATCCAGCTCATCACTCCCGATGAAGTCCAGTATTACATCATTGGACGTGAGCGCCCTGGCCATGCCAAAGGCATATGGTTTATCGCCACCTCCGGTTAGTAAGGCGACACTAGTCTTAAGTGATGGAGGTAAGCGATCCAACGGATTCATTAGTTCTATTTCGGAATTGTAGACACTCTTACAACAGTTGAGCCTGACGGACAGATGGTAGCAACGCGGCTCGTGCGTTCTCAACTTCCTCTCCATCAAACACTCTGTCCGCTTCGTGCGAGAAAGGTCTTGGCGTGAGCTTCTGCTGTGGTGAACTTGAAGGCTTCAACTCGTCGGGAGCGACCGTGCAGGCCATGAGAAAGGTAATCCAGACCGGATTCAGAAGCCGAAACCCAGCTTCCGTAAAGCTGTAGATAACGCCAACGAGATAGAAAGCTAAAAATAGCCCTCCAAACTTCGGATCTCGCTGTAGCATCTGAATGACTTTTCGGTACCCGGTGACGAGAACCGCGCTTAGAATGCCGAGTCCAATCCATCCCAAATTTAGGTACACCTCTAAATAACCATTGTGAGCTTCGTTCGGATGCCACCAATGATGCCCCCAAATCAAGTCCAGTCTTGGGCCAATCCAGAAGCTTTCGAAGCCGGTGCCCAAAAACGGATTTCCGTTCATACCCACGATTTCCTTCCAGAGCGCCGTGCGGCCTGTGAGAGTTGCATCTCTGCCCATTGTTTCAACTAAGGAGCTGCCTAGATTGAGGAACAGGGCGGAAAAAGCGACCAGTATCACGGCCATGACCAAGAGATGCACAGTCCGTCGACGTCGGACTAATGAGGGAGAGCTTGTGAAAACAACTAAGACTGCCGCGATCAGGAAACAGGCCAGAGAAGTCATGGAATTGGCCTTGGAAAATAACCACAGGGACATCAATAGAAGTGTGCCTTGGGCGAGAAGACGTCCCTTCCTTCCCGGAGAGTGTCGTTCAATCCGCTCGTAAGCGAATCGCCAGAGTGCTCCGAGACCAAAAAGGAGGCAGAGCACTCCAAGCATGTTCTTGTCATTCGTGACTCCCTCGAACACTTGCCGTCCATCCTGCTCCTTGTAGCCTCTTCCCAAGTAGGGATAATAGCGAACAAGTAAAACTGAAATTGGTATGAGCAGGAAACCAATACGGGCCAAGAAGCGCTGAAGTGCCGCCCGCCACTGTGGGTCCGTGACGATAATTAACACCATTACTAAATCGCCGCAGGCCTTGATCCAGCGTTTTAATCCCACATCTGGGTAGTCCGACCAAATCAGACTCAGAGCACAATAAAGAAAGAACAGAACTACGATCTTATTGGCGCGCAGAACTGCCGCAACGTTATGGCGTCTGATCGCAAGAACGATCAATCCCATAAGCATCAGAGCGGTGAAAATATTGCGCTGGATAGGATTGCCATCTAGCTGGTCGGCTGCACTTCGAGGATATGTTTGCAGCCACTTCGATGCTGTGGCTCCAAGAATCATCCAAGTCACAGGAAGCCAGAGTGCTATGGAGACTCGAACGGAGCGGTCCCGATCCAGGAAGAACAATCCCAGAATGCCAATGGTAAACGCGATGGTGGCAATAAACGGCGGCGTAGGATGCCTTCCAAACTTAACGACGCAGCAAAAAAATTAAGACCTATCGAAAAACAGTCGGTGCAACAGCTCCAAGGTTAATAGTTTGTGAATTTCAGTTGTGTAGTTTCCCGTTCCTGATGTGTGTTCGCGAACAATCGTTTCCACTCGCTTGCTGACGATATAGGGCCGAGCAAGGGACCTGGAATCGAGCAGCATTTCGCGGATGTAATCCTTAAGCGCATCTCTATACCAGACCCTGAAGTGCAAGAGTTTGTGGCGTCCCAGAAACCATCGTTCGAGTTGTGCTGCCGATGCTTGGTTCAATCGCGCAAGCCAATTGGGCATGCCGCTGTCAAACAGGTATTCCGCTTTGTATGTCGTCTGAAGAATGATTTGTCGAAGAAGCGACATAGAGTTCCCATTCTGAACAACTCCCCGATCAGAACGGATTCGTGCTAATTGGCTGTTGTGATCGGCTAACAGGCGCAAACGAATGTCAGCCTTGGAAGATTGGGGCGCACGATAAACAGTGCGGACAAAGCTATTGTCGAGAAAGGGTGATCTGACTGTAAGCTGAGTCCGCTCCAGGGAAAGAATCCCACGATGATACCAGGGCGATTGTCGAAATGCAGCAAACGTAATTGGATTGCATCGCCGCGCCTGGGAATAGGTCTGGTCGGCAGCCAGCAAATGTGGTTTGAGATCACCGGAAAAGAGCCCTTGCGCAAAAAGCGTAGGGCTGAACATCACGGCGTGTTGAACAATTTCACTTCCGTAGGTACCAACAATTTTTGCCGGGGCAATTTCTCTAGCCTTTTCGCTCAAGTAGAGATCAGAAGCACGGTAAGCATCTACTGTTCCTTCCGTGAAGTACACACTTCGCTCGGCATAATGGGAAAACTTCGATAAGAACTGCTCGCCGACGGTGATTACCTGATGAGCTAACCCGCACTCTCGGGCGACTTTTCGGGCTATGATAACGTCTTGCGATTCGCGCAGTGGTCCGCCAAACGTGTACGTTGCAAGAGAAGCTGACGAAGCTTTATTCACTGCCAGGAGGACGCGCGTATCCAACCCACCCGTCAGAGCTATTCCCGTCCGTTGCGAACCACAAAAATAGCGTGGAAGGCTACTTCTTAATACGTTCGATAACTCTTGCCGATATTGCTCTGGCGCCACTTGCTCCTGGCTCTCCCATTCTTCGGGGCGAAAGTAACTCTGTTTTCCTCGAAGAGTGCCGTTGCAAAAAGTCCACGATGACCCACCTGGCATTACTTGGATCTGCCTAAAAATCGTGCGATTCTCGAGGACACAGCTAAAAGCAATGAACTCCGCTAGTCCGCGCTCGTCAATGCTTCGCAAGTCGGGACAAACAGCAAGAATTGCCTTAGCTTCCGCTCCAAAATAAAATGCTTCTTTTGCCTGGTAGTAATGGACCGGATGCATTCCGTATCGATCATTGAAGAGCGTAGCCGTCTTCCTTCTCGAATCCACAACGAGACCATGGAAAATTCCATTCAACCTTGCGGGGAAGGTGTCACCTGACTCATAGCAATCAATCAAATAAGAAGCTTCGTTGTTACGCTTGGGACATCCGTTATCAGCGGCGTGTACTCCATCCCCAGAGTATTCTTCACCCGCGAAAAACAGATGGACATCGCTTGTGGGATTGCAGAGGGGCATCTGTGAAGCAAACGAGTTCTCGATAGCTGTCCATCCCACGTAGACCCCAATCGATGTTGTATGCCACTTTCCAGAGGTATAGAACCGAGCGTGATGCTGGGTCTCGAGCATGCGAGACAACTGCGATTCCGCCCATTCTTTGGGCATAGTTGTGATTAGACCAACGAGACCGGGCATTCCTTCACCTAAGCATCAACTGTGCGGTATCTGCGGCTATACCATGCGCTGCGCAATTGCCTCAGTTTCGCCTTCACTATTTCAGGCAGAGCGCTCCCCACGTCACGATGCAAGCCGATACGGAGTGCAATGGCCCCAAAGCGGGTTAATGGAATGTAGTAGCGTGGCAAATCGAGGCGTTGAAACCCGTTCGTCTCCTTGAAGTGACTGAGAGTATCGCCAGTCTTTTTTCCGTAGGTAAAGTTTTCGTACACTAAATATGCGATTCCGCGGTCGGCACATGACCGCACGGCTTGAGCGACTAGAGCGTTCGTTGGCGCCTTGTCACGATGTTTCAGCATCGAGAGGATATGGATTGCACACGCGTGCGTGCCAGTCTCATCGACTACCAGCTTGATGAAGCCAATCATCGCGCCATTAAGGAACGCGCCAATAAAGACGCTTCGATTAAGAAATGTTCCTGCATATAAACGCGCCCTCTCAAGGTTCATGCCGTAATGAGGGAATCGTCTACCTTGGCGAATGGGCGACTCGTTGTAAATGTCGCAGATGCCTTGAAGCAGCGCATCACTAAAGGGGACCTCACGGATCTCTACGCCCTTTTTCTCAGCTTGACGCGCCCGATTGCGCGCGAGAGAGCGAATCTGGTGGTTCCACCAGTGTTCAAACGTAGACACAGACAAAACAGCAAGGTTGTCCCATTCCATCGGATATGGGTACACTGGTGCGGTTTCGGGAAGTTTCTGCAAAAACGTGAAAAGATCAATGCGAGTTCCGCATCGATGAAGACTCTGGATTACAGCCTCCGGATCTTCAGGAAACGTGAACTTTTCCCCATCCAGCCGAGCGACCTTTAACACACGGCCTAAGACTTTTAGCTCCTTGCCACAAGTCTTGATTACAGTTTGCTTTTGCGCGATTCCCATAAGAAGTCCTTTTGGCACTGAGTCTCTGTTATTCGCACGAAGTCGTTCGCGTGAAGTTCTCCTGATTCTTAGGAGTTAGGCCGCAGCATTCTCCCAGTAAACTGCTTGAGTCGCTGCATTTGCTCTCGGCGACAAAACTCGACCAGCTCGCGTGGGACTGGCCTCTCCATTCTTCGGACGGCAGCCCAGAAATAACCTAGTGCTGTCACAACGCCGCCGATAATCAATGGCTTTTTTGTCATTTGATAACAACTTCTAAACACCTCCCAGATCGGGGAAGTACCGACAGAATAGTCTTTGCCACCATCTTTGAATTTTGCCGTGAGCACCCCCTGCTCAGCAGTGCCGGTGTAGCGGTAATGCAAATAGGTTTTCTCCGTAAAAGTGCGAGTTCTCCACCCTTTCATTCGGGCGGATATGTCGGCAATTCGATCAATGCAGCCGCCCCTTACTGGACGATAGCCGCCGATTGCCTCAAAACAGCTCCTACGAAACACCTGGCATGGGCCAGTAACATGCTCAATGCTCGCGAAGCGATAGTCATATGGAGGATTCAAGGGATCTCTGTATGGTGTGCCCACGAGGCCCAGAGACGGATCGGTGGCGAGCTTTTCGAGGAGAAAAGCAAAGTAGTCAGCCTCAAACGAAACGTCGGCATCTACGTTTCCAACGACCTCGAAGTCCAAATTGCGGAGGCGTTGCAGTCCGGCATTGAAAGCAGCAACCTTTCCGGCGAAGTTTCGCTCCCTGCGTTCCGGCTGCCTGACGAGCTCGATCCACAAGTGTTGCGATGCAAAGCGCTGAACGATCTCGTCAGTACCGTCTGTGGAACCGTCGCTCACAATCACCCATTTCACGGGTAATACGGTTTGTTCTATGACTGACGTGATGGTCTTCTCGATAAATGCCGCTTCGTTTCTCGCAGGAGTTACGAGTACATATTTAGGCAGCTTATTTGGCATTGAGATTTATAAGCTCTGACTTACTGAAATTAGGGAAAACACTCAAATGACTGATGCGAACCGTTAGTTTAGCCAAGCTCTGATTTTGCGAGCATGTGAGAGCACTCCGCCAAGTAAAGGGTTCGTGTCGACATAATTGTCTCGAAACTCAGAAAGCAATCTCCGCGTGCTTGTCTTGGTCCGATCAGCCACACTCTGTCCATATTGATCAGGACTGGCGTCCTTAGCTGCCGGCATCTGAATATGTGCAGCTGCTCCCGCGTCGAGAGAGAGCCTCAGAATAATGTAACCGTCCTTTTCCTCAGCCTCCACCTTGCTTCCATCAATGGTAATCACCGGCATTGGATACCCAGGTGTATGGCGCTTATACAAAACATAGTCGTGGGAGCGCGAATCACTGTTTCTGAGATGAAAATGGCTAGTATAGAAGCGCACATGAACGTCGCCATGACGGTCGGTTCGGGTCAGGCATGCCTCTGAGCAAATCGTTCCCAAATTAGTCCATTCGAGACGGTCGTTGAGCGCGTTAAGCTTTTCTACAAAATCTTCCAAGGCACCATAACCTTTCCGAAAGTAGCCGTGGTGTTCGACTACGATGGCAGGTCTCCCCAAAAAGAGATCTAGAGCAAATTCAGCAATGTCCTTTGGATATCGTCTGAGGAACAAGGGGAAATCACTAAAGCTCATCACTGCAACATCGAGAATATCTCCCAGCCGTAGCTGGCTATCTGCAGTTGATGGATGAGGATCAGAATTCACTGCAGCAAGATAACCAGAGGACTTCAATGCCTCCAATGCTTCTGACGAGAAAAGCCCTTGAGGAAATACCATCACTTCGTCGAAAGAAACTCCGTATCGCGCACGATGCTGGCCCATCCGCTCGAGAGCCAAGCGTGCCTTCTTGCTCAGGAGGATGACGTTATTGACGGCGAACTCGCCGGCAGTGTGATCACAGCCGTGAATACACAAGGAGCCTCGCGGTGAACCAGATGGAAAGAAACGCATAATTTCCGGATCCGACCTATCGTGATTCCAGGGAATAAACGCGATCGATAGAGAGAATTTATGTGGAAGCATCCTGCTGAAGAGCTGGGCATACTCGAGAAACCCATATCGCTCCTGCAGCAATGGATCATCAACAACGAAACATGCACGAGCGCGTTCGCTATGCCACAAGCGCTCGTCCATCGCGTTTCGCAAAAACATGATCAACGGCACCATGTCGGGAAAGCTCGATGTGAGGTTATAGTCGCGTTCTACTGTGCGATTCAGATCGACAAAATGATCGTGTGCCAAAAGGGAAACACGTGAGCACTCGTAGTTCGCGAGAACAAAGAACGGATCATTATCGATGCTGATTATGAGGTTCTCAGCCGCGAGTCCCGCGGGTTCAAAGCAATGGAGACTCTTTTGAGCGGCGGAAAAGGAAATTCCTGCCAGTTCTCGGCAGAATTCTCGATCATTCTTCACGCGGAATTCTGATGGACGGCTCTCCACGCGCTTGACGCCTTTAAGCATTCCAGACGAAAGCAATCGAACCATTGAATTGTGAGGTTCTGTTGGTAGACAGCCATAAATAAGAATCGATTTGCCAGCCCCGAGTATCGTTTCAATACCTACATTCGTTTGCATCGAAGCGCACAGCTGCGCAAGACACTCCATCGAGACCAAGAGGCACTCGCACCCTGCAACGGTGGCTCGAAGAGAGTGAATCAGAGCTGCAGTGGCGCCGACATCAACGAATTCCGATTGCAGTCCAACAAATTGAACAAGCTGTCCCGCGCGCGTGTCCGCGACCGAGGGATTGTCCCGATATAGGATTGCGACGTCACTCATGATGCGTAGGTTTAGGCTACTCCGACCTTGCAGCTAGAAGCTTTAGCCGCATCATGGCGCGAAGGGATGATGCTTCCAATCAGTTCCAAATAGCGCGCCCTCATGACTTCCCAACGGATAGCTGCATACTCCTTTGCTGCTGAAGCAACTAGCGAGAGTCGCATTTCAGGATCTCTATATATTCGAACCATCTGTCTCGCTAGGTCAGCCACTTCGCCAGGTTCGAAATAAGCCAATGAGGACTCACTGAAGTATCTTTGAACGGCCCTCAGCCGTGAAATAACGACCGGCTTACCCATAATGATGTATTCAGGTAGCTTATTTGGTGAGGCAAACTCCAGAAACACATCCCGCCTTATTGCAAGCACTCCCAGGTCGCACTGAGCGAGCCATTTCGGCACTTCTTCCCAGGGTACGCGCCCCAGCAATCGTACTTTTTGCGAAACTCCACGCAGCTTCGCCAATTCGCGCAAAGACTCACCTTCCGGCCCGTTTCCCAGGATCCAAAACTCGCAGCCCGGGATCTCTCGTTGTGCGAGCGCAAACGCCTCGATAGCGATATCTAATCCATATAGCTTGGTGAGAGTGCCGTGGTACATCATGACGAACGATTCCTTCACGGCCTCAGAATGCTTCCTGCGACCGGCAAACATCGACTCATCCGCTGAATTCGTAATGATTGTCGTAACGCGCCGATCTAGCCCTCGACTCGCCAACAGGTCGGTGATAGGTTCATTGATCGTGATCACCCGGTCAGCAAACCGAAAACTCAGCCGTTCTATGAACTTGAGCAATCGCACAAGGCTCGCGTTCTCCGGGATTTGATATTTGGACATGTAAAATTCTGGGGTGATTTCGTGCATGTCCAAAACCACCTTTGCTCCCATGGCTTTTGCAAAAGCCGCTGCAAAAATCAGGAAATCGGGCAAAGTGTTTACGTCAATTACCGCATACTTCCGGAAGGGCATACGAAAAGTAACGTTAATGAATGACCACAGCCAAAAAATCGCGTACTCGTAGAGGTATCGAGCCAAGGAGCCCCTTGCCTTACCAAGAGATAAGGTGCGCACATGCACACCCTCTAAGTAGTAGTCCTTCCTACCTCCGGAGTTGCGCAAAGCGAATACCTCAACTGAATAGCCCGCATTTACCAGAGCTTCAGCCTTGCGCCTGACGCGGATATCGCCGTCGTAATGATTTTGCAGGAGAACGCAGATCGGCTTCATGATCGAAAAGGAAATCTTTAGGCCCGAACTGTGGGATCCATACTGAAGCAGCCCAGCCGCTCTCGGCAGATTCGAGAAAGCTTTTCAGAATCTTCGCCATCCCACGAAATGTCTTCGAACGCTGGAGCTGCATGCTCTGATGCACTGCCAACCCTTTGACCGGACGGACGATGAATTCTCAGGGTGACGAGCGGTTGGATCGGTGTCCTTCCGTCGTAATGGATCGATACTAAATTGGGAACAGCGGCTGTAAGCGATTTAAACTTGACTTCTCGGCGGTAACGGAACCACGCTATAACTTGCTCTGCACTGGCGAACCAGCAACGACAGGTGCGAAGCCTTTTCAGCAATCGCAGGTAAAAATCCCCCCAAAACCGCTCAGCAGCGTGGCTCCTGTCGTGCCACAAAACTGTAAGCACACCTCCCAGATTTCGGGCTTGATCGATCAAAGTGGCGCAGCGTTGCTCCGCTTCTGGTTCCGAGAGGTTTAGCTTCTCCGGAAAGAAAAGAGCGCCATCCTGAAGGTGTAAGGGCAATTCTAACAACTTTTTCGTACCTATTGGACGAAAGACTTGCAGCGTTCCCGCTCGATATCCAATTGCGCCGTTGTATCCACAAGTTGAGTCATAGTCATAATCGGCTCGATCTAGAATGGCGGGAGTATCGCGATCCGCGAGCAACCAGTGCATTCGCACTCCAACTCGCGATCTGCCGGCGGCGTCCCTAACTCTCTTCGATTCATTCCGGGCCTTCTGCTCGCTGTGCCAGGAATCAATTCCATGGACTGCTACTTCACACCCTTCGTTTTGAAGCCTCTCGATCCAGGACTTAAGATCTCCTACATCGTAAGCAGCTGCACGTCGCCCGGCGTTAGCGCCGGAAACCTTTGTCCCTCGCGTTCTCTTGAAAGGGATGAGGAAGTAAGTAGAGGGAAGGTCCTTTTCCGCCGTTAGATACCATTCGAATGGCTGCCAGAAATCCTTCATCCATCCGGCATAGACGAACGGCAAGGATAGAACAGCCACCCAGCTCCTGATCAAAAGATCAAGCGAAAGTCTGCCTCGGAGGAACTTGAGGAAAGCGCCGATCGTTCCTCGGTAACAAAAGCCGAACATGGAATGATCGAAGAAATGGCTTCGTATTCCAACGAAGTCGATATCATGGGTAAGGCAGGTTATAAAACTGTAGTTTTCAGGAGAAGGTGGAATCTCCAGCAGGGGTATACCTGCCTGCAATATGGCATTGCGTAGGATCTCAATGTGGAGATCGAGTGTAGGAACATGCGCCCATTCCTCGGGTTGACCTGCCGTCAGCAGGTACTCTGATTCATCGAACAGGTCATATCCAAGCCGTAAGAGCGAACGCGGCCGCGAATAAAATCCAACCGTCTCGCCATTATCACTGACATACCGAACTACCTCGGCCAAAGGTGCAAACGTGCGCACTCCACAGTAGATCGGGACAGCACCACCCGAATAAATAAAAGACGCGGTTTTGAGGAGCGGGAAGGCATCTCCATGCCCCGCGTCCACCCGCTTTGCTGAACAGCCGTAGACAATGAGCAACCTGCAATCTACAGGCGGCACATCGTCTAATGTCGAGATCACTACATCATAAAAACTGCCAGCTCGAACGAACTGCCATGGCGTCTTGAAGAGCTCGAAGAATTCTCGAACCGCTTCGTCCTGCCCAGATTTTGCGAAAACGCCGATCAACTACAACTCCGGAGGGTTATCTAATTACTACTCGCGGCTACTGCAGCGGAGGCGCCTACTATGTTCCGCGACTCGAGGAAGAACTCGTCAATCGACTCTACTACGTACCTTGCCTGCTCTTCTGTGAGTTCCGGATAAATCGGAATGGCGAGTGATTCCTTTGCAGCGCGTTCACTTTCGGGAAAAGCTCCCGGAGGAATAGCTAGATATGCGAAGCAGTCTTGCAAGTGCATGGGTACTGGATAATAGACTTCCGTGCCAACCCCCTTGCTCCGGAGAAACGCCTGAAGCTCGTCGCGTTCGGGCGTGCTGATCACATACTGATTAAAAATATGGCGATCAGTGACAACCGAGGGGCGTGTCACCGGGGTACCGGCTTCCTGAAACAACACGTCATATCGTTGAGCATTGGCTCTGCGCCCTTCAGTCCACTGATCCAGGTGGGGTAATTTGGCCGAAACAATGGCAGCGTGCAACGCATCGAGGCGGAAGTTTCCACCGATCATTCGATGGTAATACTTCGGCTTGGCGCCGTGTCCCCGCAAGCACCGCACGCGCTCTGCTCTGGCTGCTTCGTTCGTTACCACCATGCCGCCGTCGCCCGCAGCTCCGAGATTCTTGGATGGAAAGAAGGAGAAGCACCCGTAGTGACCGATGGAGCCAGCTCGACGTCCCTTGTACTCCGCCCCAATGGCCTGAGCCGCATCCTCGATCACGACCAAGCCATGCTGGCTAGCGAGTCCCATGATCGGATCCATGTCGGCCATTTGTCCGAACAAATGAACCGGCATGATGGCACGAGTCTTTTCGGTAATTTTCGAGGCGATCTGCGTTACGTCAAGGTTGTATGTGACCGGGTCGATGTCGACGAATATAGGTCTTGCGCCCAAGCGGGTGATTGCACCAACCGTGGCGAAGAATGTATAGGGCGTGGTGATGACCTCGTCCCCCGGTCCAATATTCTCGGCCATGAGACAAACGAGCAGGGCATCGCTGCCTGAAGATACCCCGATGCCGTACTTGCAGTTTGAATACTCAGCTATCGCCTTCTCACACTGCTCCACTCGCGGGCCCAGGATGAAGTGCTGGGACGCAAGCACTTCGCTGACGGCCGAAAGTATTTCCTGCTTAATTGGTAGATACTGCGCTTTAAGATCCAGCAAGGGCACTTGCATATTCGGACTCCTCTTTAAACTCTTTGTATGATTTCGTACCTTTACTGAACTCAATTGGAAGAGGGGCTTCCTCGTCGAGATTAAGACAACGAAGGATTCCTGGCTCAACTTCGCAATAGCGATATCCAGTTTCAGGACAGATCATCACACCGTCAGTATCTGGTGAATCAAGCCGATGTCCATGGCGACTCATCCAACCCACTTGGCGAGCGGGATTTCCCATTACGAGGGCAAAATCGGGAACACTTTTTGTGACAACCGAACCTGCTCCAATGAATGCGTATCGGCCTATCGTTATGCCACAGACGATAGTAGCGTTTGCACCGACTGAGCATCCTCGCTTCAAGCGAGTTGTCTCATATAGGGAATGCCGGCTCACTTGCGATCGGGGATTTGAAACATTGGTCAGCACGCATGACGGTCCGAGAAACACATCATCTTCAACAACAAGTCCCGTGTAGATCGACACATTGTTTTGTATTTTCACGTTGTTACCGATGACCGTGCCACCGTCGATGTTGACGTTCTGCCCGATGACACAGCACTCACCAATACGAGCACCTTTCATCACGTGGGAAAAGTGCCATATTTTTGTGCCCGCCCCGATCTCGGCGCCCTCATCTGCGTACGCAGATTCGTGGACAAAATATGGCCGCTCCTGCTTTTGAGACTTCACCGCCGTAGTCTCCAGGGCAACTTGACCGTCGCGAAGTGCTCGCTGACATGCATCCAGAACACGCAGCACTCTGAGACCTTCAGCTCCATCGCTGATTGGAGAGACTCTCGACGCAATTGCGTCCAGAAAATGGTGACATTCTGCGCGAAGAGGTTCCTTCTGATCCAGTTCGACGGACTCAGACTTCGCCTTTACCGCAGTGGGAATTCGATTCTTCCATTCCACCCGATGTGGGTACAGCAGAAGCTTGTCATCGGCGGTGTCATCAAACACCGCCATCTTTTCCGAGCCCACGACGACGAGCTTTTGTTCCTTAATGGGGTGCAACCAGCTTACAAAGATGTGAGCTTGTACACCGCTCGGAAAATCGAAGTGACTTAGAGTTACATCTACAATGTCGCGGTTGAGATAGGCGCTGCCCTCACATGAGATACGCTTCGGCATTTCGTTCAACAATGCGAGCATTACCGAGATGTCATGCGGAGCGAAACTCCACAGAATGTTCTCCTCCGTCCGAATCTTTCCAATGTTGAGACGATTAGAGTAGAGATAACAAATTTTTCCCAGCGCTCCTTCGCGAATAAGTTGTTGGAGCTTCAGAATCGCCGGGTGATACCGAAGAATGTGGCCTACCATCAGGATTCGTCCCTTGGCTTCGGCCAGTCGTACCAACTCCTCTCCATGGTTAAGCTCAACGGCTAGCGGCTTCTCCACAAGGACGTCTTTGCCGGCGAGCAGGGCAGCCTTCGCCAACTCGTAGTGCGTAACTGCTGGCGTCGCCAACGCTATGGCAGTGATCTCTGTATCCGCAAGTACCAAACTGAACTCGCGATAGAACTTCACTCCTTGATACTGTTGCCGGCAAAGCGCTTCAGCCGTGTCCGCCGGATCACAGAGGGCTCCAAGCGCTCCCAGTTCATAAAAGTTACGAACCAGATTCTTCCCCCAGTAGCCCACACCTACTACGGCAACATTCGCCTTCGATAATCCATTATTTTCCATAAGTAACTCCGGAGATTTAAGACTTAACCAGCTCTTTTGACGAAAGATCAATTGAGCAGATTCACGCACTTTTCCGCGGCGAATCCATCGCCATAGAGGGCAGGAGGTGAGCCATTGGGAGTGAATGATCCCACTGCTTTCGTAATCTTTTCCGTATCGGAACCAACTAATATGTTCCAGCCAACTTCTACCGTTTCGACCCATTCAGTGTCTTCGCGAAGCGTAACGCAAGGCACACGCAGCCAGTACGCTTCCTTCTGCAGGCCACCAGAATCGGTAAGAATCAATCTCGCCCCACTTGCGAGTCCCACCATTTCGACGTACCCCACCGGTTCTATAATCCGAATATTGGAGTTGAGTTGGCAGCCCGCGCGCTCTATCGCCTTCCGCGCCCGAGGATGAACTGGAAAAACTATCGTCTCTTTAGCGGAGTTGAAGGCATTCAGGATTTTAGAGAGCTTGTCGACATCATCAGTGTTCTCGCTTCGATGAACCGTTGCCAACAGATACTTCCCTTTTTCCACATTCAAGTGGCTTAAGACATCAGGAGGCAGTCCGGTGTTGCGCTGTCTGGCCCAATTCAGAACATCAAGCATCACATCCCCGACCATATGGACGTTGCGAGTAATTCCTTCGGCAGCCAGGTTCTGAACGGCCGTGTCGCTGGGGCAAAGCAACATTTCGGATAGATGATCGGCAACAACTCGATTGATTTCCTCCGGCATGCGCCGGTTGAAACTGCGCAGTCCGGCTTCAATATGGACTACGGGGAGATGCAACTTGGAGGCCGCAAGCGCCCCAGCCAACGTGGAATTAGTGTCACCATAGATAAGGAGATAGTCCGGCCGTTCAGCAACAAGAATGTCTTCTATGCCTTTGAGCATACTTGCCGTTTGGCATGCGTGACTTCCCGATCGAACGTCGAGGTTCACATCCGCTGCCGGCATTTCCAGACCTTCAAAGAATATTCCCGACATCTCATAGTCATAGTGTTGGCCTGTGTGCAGCAAAATTTCCGTGTGCCGCTTGCGCAATACTTTGCTGACAGCGGCAGCCTTTATGAACTGCGGCCGCGCGCCTACAATGGTGACAACCTTCAACAAGGGCTCCTCTCCTAGCTGTTAAGTAGTTGCATGACTCGACGGCGATTCATTAACGAGCTACGGCTGCGGCAGCTTTCACCGTGACACTCTGCTGGGCCACTGCCACTACTCGTTCCAATTGTTCGGAAGTCATCTGCGGAAACATCGGCAGGGAAACAATTTGAGGAGCAGCCAATTCCGTGATCGGGAAATCGCCGGTCTGATAACCGAGATGTGTATATGCTTTCTGCTGATGAAGAGGAACGGGGTAGTGAATTCCTGTACCGATGCCGGCTTCTGCTAAGTCGCGCTGAAACTGATCACGGTTCTCTACACGAACAACGAAGAGATGGTAAACGGCCTTAGACCAGCCTGGCTCAAACGGAGGAGCAATACTCGAATCTGGCATCGAAAGAAGATCTCGATATTCAGAAGCGAGCGCTTGTCTGCGAGCGTTCCAATCCGGCAGATGCTTCAATTTTACTCCCAGCAGTCCAGCCTGAAGGGCATCGAGTCTGCCGTTGTATCCTTCGATATCGTGATAGTACTTCTTTGCCTGACCGTGATCGCGCAGCATCCGGATAGTCCGAGCAATTTCGGGATCTGAGGTTGTCACTGCACCAGCCTCGCCGCAGGCTCCGAGGTTCTTTCCAGGATAGAAACTAAATGCCGCCGCGCGACCTATGGATCCTGCAGTCTTCCAGGTGTTTTCCCGTCTTGAAAAGTACTTGGCTCCGTGAGCCTGGCATGCATCCTCTACGACTAGGAGATTGAATTGCTGCGCGAGCTCAACTATGGCGTCCATATCTGCCATTTGCCCATACAGATGGACGGGAACAATGGCTGTAACAGGGCGTCCACTGCGCATGCTTACGAGTTTGCCATCCGCGAATTCGCAGCGCTCTGTGAGATAGCGACGCAGCGATTCTGGATTCATGTTGTATGTGCGCTCATCAATGTCGACAAACTCTGGGAGGGCCCCCGCCTGCGAGATGGCCTCGGCCGTGGCAATGAAGGTGTTTGGAACCGTTACTACTACGTCGCCGGCTTTCACTCCAGCAGCTATTAGGGCAAACCGCAAAGCATCGGTTCCATTTGCGGCGCCGATGCAATGCTCAGCCTCGCAGAACCGCGCAAAGGCGTTCTCAAATTCCTCCACTAATGCACCACCAATAAAGCCGGCGGAGCGCAGCACGCGTCGAAAGATTTCAGTGAGTTCGCCCTCAAGTTCTACGTGCGGAGAGACGAGATCGAGAAATGGAATGCTGCTGACGTTCAATTGATAATCTCCTAATGAGTTTCGTTGGAAGTCTGATCTTTTGATTTCCTAGAGGAGGACTACTAATTCCTGGGCGGGCTGATTCTCTGCAAGTTGTGACATTGCGTCACCGCGGAACCGCCATCACTTCCGCTTGCTCAATACTTCCAACGTATCGGAGCACTTTTGCCGGGTTTCCCGCGACTATCGCATTTGCTGGTACATCCCTTGTGACTACGGCTCCGGCCCCTACAATGGCATTTTCCCCCACGACGACATTTGCCAATATCGTAGCTCCCGATCCAATGGAAGCACCCCTTTTGATCCTGGTCTGCTCGACTTTCCAGTGGGCTTCAGTCTGCATCGATCCATCGCTGTTTGTGGCTCGCGGATATATGTCATTGATAAACATCACCCCGTGACCGATGAAGACATTGTCCTCCAGGGTGACACCTTCGCATACGAATGTATGACTTGAGACTTTGCAATTCTTTCCGACAAATGCGTTCTTCTGGATTTCGACAAACGCACCAATTTTTGTACTGTCTCCGATTTCACATCCATAGAGGTTAATGAACTTTGATAGCTTGACATCTTTCCCTAGCTTAACGTTATTCAAGCAAATATATTCATTCATAAGTACACTAGCTCTCCCCTTTTACTTACCGACTGATTAGCAGCTTCTAACATCTTCACTACGCGCCAGCCGGCATGACCATCGTTGATTGGCTTCTTGCTGTTGCCGATACAGTCGATGAAGTAATCCAACTCCGTCTTCAGTGCTTCGGCAGGTTCCACCTGTGGAGACCACATGTCCCCCGACCGATAATTAACCAGCATCTGATAGACACCCTCGCGGCTCTTAATATCAACCCCTTTGTCATAAACCTTGATCTTTTCATCCGCTTCCAGATCGTTCCACACCAGCATTTTCTTTTCGCCGCCGATAAGAGTCGTCCTGACCTTCACTGGAGAGAGCCAGTTCACGTTGATGTGAGCAATTACCTTACCGGGAAAATAGACCGTCAGAAAAGCAATGTCTTCATGTCCGTTCAAGTGAGTTTGACCTGTCGCCGACACCGCTTCAGCTTTTTTACCAATCACATAATCCATTATTGAAAGATCATGCGGTGCCAGATCCCAGATCACATTGACGTCATGTTGAAAGAGACCAAGGTTGACGCGGGTCGAATCGTAGTAATACAGGCTTCCAAGCGCGTTCTGATCAACTAATTGCCGGATCTTTCTCACTGCCCCAGTAAAGAGAAAGGTATGGTCCACCATGATGCATAGACCTTTTCTCTCGGCGAGCTTAATCAACTCTTCGGCCTGAGCCGAATCTGAAGTAAACGGCTTCTCGACAAAAACATGCTTTCCATTTTCGAGCGCTTTTTTTGCTAGCTCGAAGTGAGTCCAGACCGGAGTGATGACTGCAACTGCATCGATCTCGGCAGAGCAGAGGACGTCGCATGAGTTCGTTGTTGTTTTTATTTCCGGATAAGTCTGATTAACCCGTCGCAGCATCTCCGGGCTCTTGTCGCATACCATTGCGACTCGCGACCCCTCCACTCGATGGAGATTGCGTACCACATTGGGACCCCAATAGCCATAACCGATCACACCAATTCGAATCATAGTTCCTTCATTTAATGTAAGTTGGCGTAGAAATCTCGATTGCTTTTAAAGAAATGGGTCCAGCTCAGAAGCGCATTCGAGTAATTGATAAAGACGGGGAAATGCCGATCAGTAAGCGCCTTCGCCAGTGAAAACGGCCATCGGCGTTTGCAGGATGATCTTTAGATCCAACCAAATCGACCAAAGCTTTGCGTACTTCAGATCGAGGCGAACCATATCGTCGAACGTTGTTTTAGAACGCCCCATGACCTGCCACAGTCCCGTAATTCCCGGCTTAACTTCCACAACTCGTCGCCTGTGCCAAATGTTGTACTGCTCGAATTCGTAAGGCACCGGCGGGCGTGGTCCCACCAACGACATCTCTCCGCTGAGAACGTTTAGCAACTGAGGAAGTTCGTCGAGGCTGCTCTTGCGTAGAAATCTACCTAGAGGAGTAATTCGTGGATCATTCGTCAGTTTAAAAACCCCTGTTTGGCCAGTCTTTGCCTGATCGGCCTTTCCCTGGATTAGCTTCGATACATATTCCTGATGGATCCTGGGGTCATTATTGGTGTACATCGAGCGAAACTTGAGAAACGTAAATGAGCTTCCGTGTAACCCAACTCGACGCTGCCGAAACAGGATTGGACCTTTGGAAGTCGTTCTGATGAGGAGCGCGATGACCAACAGAACAGGCCAGAGTGCAGTCAATATCACTAAACCTCCGATGATATCGATACCGCGTTTCAGTATTCGCTCACCTCTCCTTGAATCGTGTCGCTCGGAAGCATCGGGGTAGAAGATCAAATCGATATCTTCATCGTCCGGTTCAACTTCCTGGTTGGGAAAGATCCGGAAAACGATGTTGAGGGCGTCGAACTGCTCCAAGCGTAAGGCATTTTGCAGAGCGCTTGTAACTTTGCCGATAATTAGTGATGTATTTTCGGGTTGACCAATTTCAGGAAACAAGACTGCTACTGTCGACCCGTATTCATACCATCCAATAGTGTCGGTCTCTCGTGTCGCGAGCGAGACGGCGTTAACGATTTGCCGGATGGCTCTTTCTCCTTCAGCGCTCTGGAAGACGCGAGGTCCGCTAAGTAACATCAGCATGAAGGCATTGCCGGAACGTTCCGTCCTCTTTCGTTCCAGGCAAAGCATGCGAAGAAAGTGGTGCTCCTCCATGATTCCATTCCATCTCTTCGCTCGCCGACGCCGCTCGGCTGCCGACTCGCTTTTGGCAGGGAGGAATCTTGTATCTTCAGTGATCGGAAAAGTCGCCATTTTGCCGTTCTGTACTGCCCATCGCAGTCGTGTAGTGAATCGGTTGCTCTAACTCTCTCGACTGACCGAGCAATCGTTCTGCCAACCTGGGACTGTTCATTTCGCTCGTTTTCGAGCCGCTTCGCCTCCCTAATCCTCTAAAAACTCGACACTTAGTACGCAATACTATGGGAGTTGCAAAAGTTTTCACTATGTCGGTTTACTCCACTAGAACTCAGGACAATTGCAAACCTTTGCATAGGCAGTTGAAGGAAGTTCCTTTGGCACGCCCTAGGACAAGAATCTCGAGAAGAGGTTAGAGCGATTTCGTGTTTAATTGGGCCAGCGCTGCCTTGGCATTTTGTGCGTAATTCGCATTCGCGTTCGCTGTTATAGCGCGTTGCAGGTAGTGCTTCGCTTCCGCCACGTCCCCAACCTTCAGCAGAGTCATACCGAGATGGTAATCATAGACTCCTTTTGCAGGCACCTGCCGCACCAACCTGCGGAGTTCTTCGGCTGCTGAACTATACAAACCTTTGCGATACTCGATCCAGGCCAGCGTGTCCGAGATGCTGGGGTCTGCCGGCAAAGATGCTTTTGCATGCTGCGCCATACTCAAAGCAAGATCCAAGTTCCCGCCGTTTTCACAATACAACCACGCCAGATTATTCAAAGCCGGAGCATAGTCAGGAGCTAAACTTATGGCTTTCTCATAGGACATTTTAGCCTCATTGGATGCTCCCGATTTCTCATAATAAGTGCCTACGAGAACGTAGCCCGCGACATAATTCGTATGTCGCTGTAATACCTTTTTGACACTCTCAATAGCTTGAGGAAGACGGTCGCTGTTGGCGTATACCTGGGCCAATTTCAAACAGGCTCCATCCGATGTTGGGTTGTGCTTTAGTGCATCGATAAATGCTTGCTCAGCACTGGCATCTTTGCCCTGTTGTAAATAGATATCTCCCAGCATTTCATAAAGCGCACTTGGCTTCGATGACCTTGCGATTTGCTGCGTGACTCTTGCAATAATCTGGTTATGGCGATACTGAGCGGCGTATAGCTGCAAGAGATCAGCCATAGCGAGAACGTAATCAGGGTTTATTCGTAAGCAATCTTCCAACTGTATTTCGGCGTCAGAAAATCGCCGCCGCCTTAGAGCGATAAGTCCAAGCCTCTCCAACACGACTGGATTCCTTAATTGGGAAGCAGGAATAGCACGCAGCTTCGCTTCAGCGGCACCATCCTCTCCAAGCTGCAGGTAGGCATTCGCTTGCAACAGAAGGGGCGCAATATATTGAGGGTTATGACCGAATGCCCTCTCGACAGACTCGATGGCAAGCTTTGCATTGCCTTGACGAAGATAGGCCTCCCCGAGGCTCACATAGGCCGCCATTAGCTCAGGATTGTGCTTGAGTGCGTCATTGAAACTTGCAATAGCCCTCTGATTCTGACCTTGATCTGCATACGCCAATCCAAGGTAGAAATGTGCCATTGCAATGTCTGGCGCATCATGAATCAGCTGTTCGAGCGCCGAAATCGCATCCGCCTGCTTTCCTCGCACAAACAGCAACCGCGATTTAAACAGCCGGGCCTCGGGATTATTAGGCTGCTGATTCAGAAGATCCGCAGTGAGTCTCTCCGCTTCGTCCCATTCCTGCTGATCAATATCAACTTCAATCAAACTGGAACGCGCAGCATCATTTGTGCGGTATTTGCGCAGCATGCTGCGCAGTTCGGTGCGAGCATCCTGGATGCTTCCTAGTGAGCGATAGAAATCTGCGATCGCGAGTGATGCCGGCGCCGAGCCTCCGGTTGCAAAGCGCAGCTCTTGGAGGATGCCCGAGACTTTCTCTTCTGAACCATGGCGCAGATACGCTCCCGCCAGTAACGTATACGGTGCGATCACCTTCGGATTGGCGTGAATAGCACGCTCAAGCGTAGTGATCTCCCTCTCAGAATCATTGAGGATTCGGTAGACTTGGGAAAGACTCACATAAGCCGACACAAAGGCCGAATCGTTCTGCAGCGCGAGCTCGTAGCTCTTGATTGCTTCGGTGTAAGACTTCAGTAGGACCTGACAATCGGCTATGCGAGCCTGTACCCTCGGATCGGAGGGCGCGATTTGCGCCGTATTCTTGAATTCCTGAACCGCCTCGTCATACTTTTCTTCTTGAAACGAAGCTTCGCCCAGCAACATGCCGGCCGTCAAATTGGCTCGATCGAGCTCCAATACTCTGTGTGACAGCGATCGCGATTCCTGTGTTCGCTTGGCCATCAATTCCAACCCGGCTAGCTGAACGAGAGCAGGAATGCTGCGCTGATCCAATTGGATCGTCTTTGTCAGAGATTTGTAAGCCTCGGGCAACTTCCTCAACCGTAAGTTGGCCATGCCGAGATGGTAGTGAGCATCTGCTGACTGTGGGTTAGCTTGAACAGCTCGGCGGAACTGGATCGTTGCAGCCTCGTACTGCCCTTTGTCGAAGTAATGCTGTCCGCTTTCGACAAAACGCCTGGCCCTCGCCTGTGGATCTCGCGAACATCCTGCTAGCATGCAGACGGCTGTCAAGCTAATTACTAGGCTCGTAATTCTGCGCATGAAAGTTATGGAATTACTCTATCCAAGTTCAAACTGCTTCATTTATAGCCTCGATGTGACAGGGACTGCCGCACCAGAAGATTGCTTGTAGTAATCGCGGTAGTACTTTTCCTCTTCAGGATTGGAATCATTCATAAGTAGTGCAAGGATCTTAGATTTCTCGAGACTTTCGATGCCCTTCAGCAGCGCTCTTTTTGGAGTCGCAGCTTCCCTTGCGATGAGGACAAAGCCGTCGCACAATCGAGCCCACACACTAGCGTCGGAAAGAGGAGCCAGCGGGGGAGAATCGATCACAATCCAGGTAAACCATCCTTGCAATTGCTTTAGCACTTCTGCAGTGTGAGGTGATTGCAGGAGTGTCAAGGGTTGATCTTGTGCTGTTCCTGCCGGGCAAATCCAGAGAGGCAACCGCTCCGCCCGTTGCACGCAATTTGTAACCGAGTCGGATCTTTCGCTGGCATTAGCAAAACCACGCTGCCCATCAATTCTCAAAATGGAAGCCAAGGACGGCCGATGTAGATCTCCATCTATCAGAAGAGTTTTTTCCCCCTGCATGGCAAGAGTAATCGCCAAATTGAGGCTGATCGTGCTCTTACCGTCTCCACGTACAGCGCTGGTGATCAAGATCCTCTTCAGCGCGCGACGTTGCTGCGCGTATCGCAAACGAGCGGCCAGTCCCCGCAGCCTCTCAGCGGCTAGAGAGTGCGGCTCCTTCCATGCAATGAGGCGCACCTCTAAACATTCGGGAATCTCAAATGTGGGAGCCTCCTCTAATGCCGCGAGATCGCCTGACAGCGCGGCTACGAATGCAGACAGCCCTTCCGGTGATTCAGCAGGCTCGGCAGCGGTTCCAGCCAATTCGATATTAGCCTGTTGCAAAGCCTCGAAAATGCGACTCATGAGTTGTGTTGGTCTTTTCTTGCTGCGCTGGAAGACTGATTAAACGGCTTCGGCAGCTCGAGACATCGCAGATTCGCCGGCTCGTGGCGCACCTTTGATCGTGCTTACAGAGTGCGATGGAGTGAGGCAGAACTCGGCTGCAGCTTCATCAATCAGCTCAGGTGGTACGGTATGGTTCTGTAGGGCGAAGCTCGCCACGAGTGCTGACTCGCAAATTGCATTTATCAATCTCGGAATTCCGCCTGAGTAACAATAAATAAGTTCACATGTATTCTCCGGAAAGATCTGCCGACAGCGCTCTTTTGCTCCAGCTTGCCAAAGCCGCAATGCAATGTACTTATGGGTCTCCTCGCGTGAAAGTGGTTCCAACCGGCAGCGTAAGGCAACTCTCTGTTTCAGCTGTCTGAGCTCCTGGCATTCAAGCTTTTTGTCCAACTCTGGTTGGCCAACAAGAATAATTTGCAAGAGCTTTTGTTGTTCCGTCTCCAAATTTGTCAACAGTCGAATCTCTTCGAGCAGTTCCCAAGTTAGGAGTTGTGCTTCATCGACGATCAACACAGCAGTCGACTTCTGCCTGAACTGGGAGATCAAGAATCGATTAAATTGGCCCAATAACTCGCCCTTCGTCTTTGAAACAGCAGGTATACCCATATCATTCGCAGAGTATTGGAGAAACTCCATCACCGACAGGAGGGGATTGAAGACATATGCGAACGAGATCTTCCGCCATCGAAGAGTGCGAAACAGACATCGAACAAGGAGCGTCTTTCCCGTGCCCACCTCCCCGGTTACTACAATGAACCCCTTTCGACGATCGATCCCGTGATATAAGCTGGCCAGCGCTTCGTTGTGGTGAGAAGTGCCATAAAAGAAGGCGGGATCAGGCGTGATCTCAAATGGGTTTCGCGAGAAACCATAGAAGGTTTTGTACATACGATTAGCTCTTGTGGTAAACGAGCAGCGTAACCACCGCCACCACACACAGCATTGCGGCGGTAGCGAGACTCTCGATTATTCGAGTCCGAACTCTCTTCTGCTTCTCATTCGCAGACTGCATCGAAGGAACACTGACGAGTAGCGGCGCCGCAACAATGGCGCGCAATTCCTGCTCGCCAAATATCTGCGGGTTAATTACCTCCGAGAGCACTACAAGCGAGAGGCCGAAAATCAATCCAGCCGCAAGCCCGCCGAAACTGAACGCGAGTCGTTTGGGAAAATATGGTTTTTGCGGCAAGCTGGGCGGATCGATCATTCGGAACTGCTCGCCCTGCTGTCTTCTCTCTAAGTTTGTAGCCATCTCCGACTGGTTCTTTTTGGCCAGCAGTGAGTCGTAGTTGGTCCGAGATTGTTCGTGATCGCGAGTGATTGCGGCTAATTCCTGTTCTCGGGCGGGAGCCAGATTCAGCCGTTGCTGATAGCCATCAATCTGCTGCTCAATGTTCTTAATCTCTGCGTTGCGATTTGTGAGCTCGAACTCATTCGCCTTGAGCTGGCTCTCGATTTGCATCGCTGGTCCCAGGTCGCTCGGCGCAGTCTTGACCGATGTTGCGACGCTCTCCGCTGAGCTGTTCCTGGCGGCCTCGGCGTCCACTGCTGCCTTTAGTTTTTCAGTAGCAGCGATTTCCTCTTTCAATTTGACAATGTCCGGATGCAAGGGCGTGTAGTTAGCGCTGAGTGTGTTCAGCTGTGCCTGCAACTGTTCCAGCCGCCTGGCAAGTTCGACGCTTTGCGTAGCAGCCGCCGTTTTACCAGGCGCAGAGGCCTGCGGACTCAAGACGCGATAGTTATTTAGCAGCGATTCCAAATAGAGTCTCTGCTGCTGTGCTTGGTGAAGGGCGTCGGTCGCCGCCTGTAATCTTGCCTGAAGTCCTCCCAGGATTTGCAGATTGCTGGCGGTCTGTTCTGGGAGCTGACCCACGTAGCGACTCTTAAATTCTCGAAGCCGCTGCTCCTGGAGATCAAGATTCTTCCGAGCGACATCGAGCTCACTTACCAGGAAAGTCGTTGTGTCTTCAGAAATCTGCTGACGATTGCGTAGGTTTTCTTCGATGAAGAGCGAGGTAAGCTCGGCAGTGACTTGCTGCGCGATCCTTGGGCTATTTGCAGAATAGGATACTCTGAAGGCAGCTACCTGGTTGGCTCGAGTTCCGTCCGCCTTCACAAGCTCAATGCTGATGTCCTTCCGCATAGCTTCCAGTAAGCTATCCGTATCTGTACGACCGTTATCCAAGTTATAGAGATTAAGCTTATCAATGATAGCCATCAATCGCGTGCGACTCAAGATCTGCTCACTCATGCTCTGAAGCCTTTGTTGAATATCTATGGCAACGTTAGGCTCAACATAGTGTTCCGGGACTCTCTGCTGTTCAACCAGAATCAGAGTCTCCGACCGGTATTTGGCCGGAATCAACCACGCAGCCGCGGTAAACAGCGCCCAACTCACGAAAACAGAGAGCACCACCAACCGTCGTCTATGGCAAACGCGCAGCCACCATCCCCGAATTGTGATTGGATTCTGCTCGATCTGGTCCATCAGATTGACTTTCATCGGCCTATAGGCCGTCTCATTGAATAGGACAAGGAAACCGAAGCAATGTCATGACTTCGCTGCAGCAATCCTAAAGGTGCGCTCCCCATGAACTGCTGTCTGATCGCTGAACAGCTCAGGCTAAATCGAGGAGAGAGCGAGCGCGACAGAGTGATTCCTGCGATCGCTGAATCTGACAACCGCACCTCGCTGAGCGGATCGAATTGGTTGTTAGAAACGTAGTTAGCCATCAAACTCATCGCAGATCGTCGAGAAAGCCGGCGCTGAGCCTCTAAGCTCGTCGTCTGCGTGCGAACGACTGCACCACCGCCCAGACCCGCATCCGTCAGACGCTGCACAAAAGTCAGTCTGATGCCGCTATGCTCCCCTTGCCAGCTCAGGCTCGATCCTGCCGCAAGGGTATATTTCGAAACCCGAGATGATATTGGTCCTGGAAGAACGAGATCGTCGCTCATGTTCGAGCGCACCGGACCACCGAATATCGAGAGATTCACACCAGGCTTGAACGATACACTGAAAAAACCGAGGACTTGGTGCGATAGCGAAACAAAGCGTCCAATCGGAATTTCAGACGTTGTGTCTTGCGCCGTGTACTGAACGGAGACGGTGTACATCCGAGTTAGCTGATGGGAATAGAAGGCATTTCCTGACCAGCTGCGCGACGCCTGTGAAAATGATTGGAGTAATGTGGCTGTCGTGGGCTGATATTTCAAATCGGCCAGCGTTGCACTTCCTCCAAGTAGTGTGTGGGGCCCGAGTAGATAAACCACGTCGCCTTGAAGTTGCTCGGTCGTACTGCGTACATCAGCTCCCAGAACCGAGGCATTTGGACCATTCACGAGTCCCAGACCGGGAAGTTGAGCGCTAGTTTGAACTGCGTCCAACGGATTCGAAGTGTACGAGAACGCGTTTCGAAAATGTGCGGAGAGGCGTCTCGTGAAATGATATTGCAGGTCTACACCGACCGCCTGAGAGTGATTGTTATAAGTATGTATGTTGTTGCTGTAGGTGAAGCTTGGGCCGTAGTACAAATCAGAGCTCCACCGCGTGCGATCGAGCAGAATCCGCATTTGCGGTTGAACGGAGACCGTGGCATTTGTCTGACGTCCACTGTTCGACCCTTCTGCTATCACTGCGTTATCGTCGAACGTGGAAGAAACGTTTAGCCCATAATCCAAAGTGTTGTTGGCGACTGCATCCCGCGTGAGGGGACCGACTCCGAGTTCAGCGGGATGCATCGGCTGCTGAGCCAACAACGCGACACTTCCCATGAAGGTCCAGGCAAGCAAGTACTTCAACATGAAAGACTCCGCTAGCGTTAGGGAATGACGACTGTATCCCCTGCGCGAAGCTCGACATTTTGTGACAGCTTCTTCCCTTTAATCACCTGCTTGTAATCAAAAGGTAGTTTCAGATAGGCGCCCTCTTTGCTTGCCCGGAGCACGTAGATGTGCCCTCCCTTGGCAAAATCGCGAAGACCACCAGCAACAGCAATCGCGCTCAACACTGTCGTCGGCTCGGTCAGCAGATAGGAGCCCGGACGAGTAATTTCTCCCACGATGTTGTATTTGAGACTCTTTACTTCCTGAACGATCACCGTGACTTCCGGGTTTGTCACGTATGCCTTGAGGCCAAGAGCAAGACTGTCCTGCAGCTTTTTCGGCGTAAGGCCACTAGCTTGTATCTCGCCTATAAGCGGAAGCGTGATTTTTCCGTCGGGCCTGACGGGAACAGTCCGCGAGAGTTCCGGCTCTTTCCAGATGTTGACTGCAAGGATGTCATCGCTTCCAATAATGTATTCGTCGGCATGCACTGCCGCGACAGCCTTTGGAACCTCAGTCGCCGAGGACGCTGCAAATTCCTGCGCATGAAGCGTGGCTGCGCATACCAAACTCAACATGGTGAGTAGCTGTAGTACTTTCATGGAGCCCTGCCTTTTAAACACGATTGCGGAGAACTCGCCTAATTGACGCTGGATTCAAGAGGAGTGCGTCGGCTCTCGAGCGGCTCGACATCATAGCCGTCCACTGTCACGGAAAGAGAGCGCTGTATGGTTTGCACCGAAAGCACTAGGCGATTGCTTCCGGCAAAGCGGCTAAGCAGCCCTTCGATTCCGTCCAACGCTCCTCCTCGGATGCGCACTCTCTGTCCGACTTCCAAAAACGGGTGGGGAGCAAATGCCAGCTTTCGTTCCAATAGCAACTGAATGTTCTCGATTTCCCGTTCCGGAATCGAGACTCCCAGATCATTTCCACCAACAAACCTTAAGACGCCGGCGGTTTGCAGCACATCGACCCGCTTCTGAATGGACAAGGGTATCTGGACGAACACGTAACAGGAAAACAGGGGCACCTGTATGATCATGCGGCGGTCCGACCACTGGCGCGATTGTTCATACAGAGGAAGTAGAACGGGAATTCCCTTCCGCTCCAACTCCGATGCGATTTTTTTCTCATGCCGAGAGCGAGTATGAACTGCGTACCACAATAAGGATCCAGCCGGGGACTCTGCGATGGCCGGGTTGTAGGTCGATGGATTGGTTGACATAGCTTCGCCCTCTGAGTCACACTCCGTGACCCTAAAGTAATCTCAACTGCCAGCCCGACTTCCCGAAGAACCGCACAAATCCTTAAAAGCCGCTACCTCTAACTTGTTCGGCTTATTGAAGCGACGGCGAACTTAGCCGCAACTCCTTCACTTTGTATAAGAACGCTCGATAGCTGATATTCAATGCACGCGCCGTGCGCACACCATTCCAACTGTGCGCTTCCAGCATTTTGGTTATAACTTGCAGCTCAAAGTCACGCACCATCTCCCGGGTAACCTTTTTGAGCGAAATCGTGCCCCCGGGCGGTATGTCCGGAATGGTGGCGAACCGTTGTGTGGCCGGCCGTTTCTGCTCTATTTCAGAGCACACAGCATGTTCGCTGCCGAGGATTACGTAGCGCTTCATTACGTTTTCAAGCTGACGCAGATTTCCCGGCCAGTGATAGGCCTGAAGCGCGCTCATCAGCCCGTCTGAAAGAACTTTCGCGCGACAATTGAATTCTGAGTTGAAAGCGTCGATGAAGTACTTAACCAAAACGGGAATATCAACTTTGCGCTCGCGTAAGGGCGGCACATGGAGGTTCACAACGTTGATCCGGTAGAAGAGATCCTGGCGGAATTTGCCAGTCGTGATCTCTTCCTCCAACTTGCGATTGGTGGCGCACATTAACCGGACATCGGCCGTCTTTTCTTCCTGGCCTCCAATGGGACAATACTTGCCATCCTGCAGGAACTGAAGCAGCTTCGCTTGCAATCCTGCTTCGAGCTCGCCGATCTCGTCCAAAAATAGCGTTCCCCCATCGGCGAGCGCGACGCGACCTGGCTTTCTCGCCACCGCTCCGGTGAATGCCCCCTTCTCGTAACCGAATAGTTCGCTCTCGAACAGCGTTCCTGGAATTGCCGGACAGTTCACTTTCACGAAACGCTCGGACGACACAGCTGAGAGCCGGTGGATTTGCCGAGCAAGCAACTCCTTACCTGTGCCGCTCTCTCCATGAATCAGAACCGGAACATTGCTCAGCGCCACAGTCGACAATGTCGAGCGGATTGCTTGCATGCGAAGCGATGAGCCAAAGAGCACTGCCTCGCTCGGCACGGATGACATCTCCTGCCGGCTCAAAACTCCGTTCGCATATGCAGAGGAATTGCTTTCGCTCATGGTAACTGTGCTTTTTTCGAAGTGGCGACGGTCTCTATTGAGCACTTGTGCTGCCATCGGAGTGATGAACCAAACGATTCCGGCGACCCATCTGCAAGATGCTGAATTTAAGATATTTAGCTGCGCAATACCAATATGTGTCAGGCAGAATTTTCGCTGCTTTTTTCAGCCATAGCCCCGGTCCAGCCAGCATCCCCAATTGGGTGTGAAAATGATTTCCACTGCAATGTGAAAACTCTTTCCACATTTCTCTGAAATGGGAAATCGAAGCTCATGGAAGGAGCAATTTCTGTTTCCTCAGAAGCGGTGCAGCAAAAGCTCAAGGGCAGAATTTGGGGGACGCAGTAGCGACTAAGCGCGTATAGAGAGGTTGAGATCACTTATTTTCGAGGCGTTCTGACGAGGACAGGGTGGAAGCAAAATTGCACTACTAGACATTCAGTCAACGTCCAAAGCCAACTGAGCCGCTTGCTAGTTGGTGTGACCGGTATGCGGGGGACAGCTTCCTGAATTTCTCTTCGTTGCGCGCACGAACGGGCATCTTCGTTTTCCTGGCACTCATGGCTGTGGCGGCGGCGTGGAAGCCGCTGCATGAGATCTTTAGACTCTCGCTGCAAAACGGCTATGGTTCGTATGCGATCCTGGTTCCACTCTTTGCTCTCTACTTGCTTTGGTCGAGACGCCAGGATGTTTTTTCGAATCTCGGCTGCGATGTCCTTCTCGGACCCATTGCGATAGCTGCCGGTATCGTCCTTTCAGCAGTCACGTTCTTCGGTTCCCTGCCTAAAGCCAATTCATTCGTTGCGCTTGAACTCAGGTACGCGGCCTTGCTCTTGTCTGTGCTCGGCATATTTCTATTGGCGTTTGGCAGGGGCGCGATGGGGCGTGCCTTATTTCCGTTGTTTCTGCTTTGGCTGAGCGTTCCATTACCGGCATCTGTGGCCGGCGGCATCATCGCTGCTCTTCAAACCAGTTCCACGGCCACAGCTGATTTCTTGTTCTCGCTGCTCGGGGTGCCGGTTTTTCGTGATGGTTTTTTGCTGCACATTCCCGGAGTGACGATCGAGGTGGCCAAGGAGTGTAGCGGCATCAATTCCAGCATGGCCCTGGTCTTTACTCTGCTGCTGATTGGTTACGAGACGCTGCACACGTCTTCTCGCCGTTTCATTCTGGTTCTGCTGGCGATACCCGTCTCTATTGCTAAGAATGCCCTCCGCATTGTGACGCTAACGCTACTTGCGGTGCATGTTGATATGAGATTCCTGACCGGCAGCTTTCATCACAAGGGCGGAATCGTTTTTTATCTGCTTGGCCTGGCCGCTCTCTACCCGTTGTGGAGACTGTTGCGGCGATCCGAAAATCGAGAAGAATCGGTTTCTGCGAAAGAACCATCCGGCTTCCGCGAGCTTTCGCATGCTTCTGAGTCGTAAGTCCGGCTGATCAATTTTGGCACGCCAAGGTCACACTGAATACGAAGCTGTTGCCTCGCTCTGGCTGAGGCAATCTTCGGCCGCTGCCCAGACCTTCGGATAGATTGACTTCCAACTCCACTTCTCCACGAAGTAGTCCCATGCTCTTTCTGCGAGCGGCTGAGCTTTATCTAAGTCCCGCACGAGTTCGACGCAAGCACTGGCAAACATCTCTGGAGAGTCCGCAATATACATCTCTCGTTCGTGCAGGCAATCGTATCCGCGAGCACCGAGAGATGTCGATACGATTGGGCACCTTTGACTGAAGCCATGCGCTACCTTCACGCAGGTTCCCGCGCCCAGCCGTATTGGGACCACCATCACCGACCAGGTCTTCATCTCTTCGGTCACGCTTGGAAGCCAGCCGAGACTCTCGATGTCCAGCTGCGAGTCCTGAAGAAGCTCGGTGCCAGGGCCGACGAGTCGCAGTTTCAGATTAGGAATCACGGACTTTATCCGAGACCAGCAATGATCTATGAACCATTGGATGCCATCCCGATTGGGTTCATGATCAAGTCTCCCCACAAATCCGATCCGAGGCGGATTGGCCAGGGCCCGCGTCCAGTCACCGAGCGGCTCGTCGAAACCATTGGGTATGACATGAATCGGTCGGGCGAGACCTAGATCCTTCAAATACCGCTTATCTTCTTCGCTGCAAACACTCAGCACTGAAAAGCGATCGCCAAGCAGTCTTTCTCGCCTACGCCAGGTAAACAAGCGCCTTGCCGTAAGTATGCGTTCTCCCAGACCGCCAGCCATTTTCAGAGTGCGGCGCTCATAACTGCTGGGTAAGTCATCGATGTCCACAACAGAGGACGGCCAACTCCCATCTGGAAACAGGTCTGGGGAGACGAGCTTGTAGAACCAAACCAAATCAAAGTCTCTGGCCTTATTTCTCACATACTGTGCGTCTTGCTCCGATATGGACCAGCCGTTCGGATAAGACCGTTTTGGGTCGATCGTCCATGCGAGCTGGTCCACAAACCCGGAGTTGGGTTGGGCATTCACGCGAATGGCCGCTGAATGCCGCAACCAGCGCCCGCGTCCCAATGCAAGATCTTCGTCCCTGTTTTCCGCATTCAGAACCAACACTTCAACAGATCCCATCTGTTCGAGGCCGCGGAGCAGATTCAGGGAGCGAAGATGCGCACCTGTACCCGCAGCATCGGGCCAGCGTGACGTTACATAGAGAATGCGCGGCGATCTGCTCATATCAAAATCGGACGGTTATCGAGGTGATCGTCAGCGCAAACCGCAGCCTTACTTCATTGCATGCCAATCGTAAGGCGGTTTTGGGAGTGGTCCTGATCATTGAGCGGGCCCGATCTCGACAAGCTGTGACGCATCCCTCTGCGAGCTGCACAATTCCGGAGCCGCCTCCTGCGGCTCTCGACGGGGCTTCTTCTGCTCAACTCGTTCCAGCCAGATTTCCCGCCAATAGGAATAAATGCTTCGCGGACAAAACATGCGGCACTGACTGTAGCGTGACTGACAAATGACGTTGTCCAGGATGATGCAGGGAGTTTTCATCTCCTGCATAAATCCGGTCTGCTCGTTCACGATCTTGGTGACGCGGTCCAACACGCGAAAGGTCTTACCGCAGTACGGAACCATCTCTGCATCCCAACGCATTCCGCGATTCGAGCAATCCGTATTTAAAGTGCGCAGGATCTCATCATGCGACTTGACGCGAACAAGTTCCCCGGGCTGAAGATCCAAAACCGCTGCAGGCGTAGCCTGTCCTTTGGGAATTGACCCTGTCCTGCGAGGAAACTTCTTGCCTCCACGAAAAGGATGAAAGAGGTCGTATAACTCACGCAGTGGAGCTCCTAAACCGATACCCGCTTGGATGAGGTTGTAGTACGCGGAGTAAGCCAGACCGCAAACGATGCGCCAGAGGCCGATATTGCCAGAGGTGTAGTCTTCCAGGTACTGCCACAATTCCCACCACTTCAGATCGCTCGTGTAATACGGCAATTGCGTTGCCTGGCACATATACTTCGGACCCGATGTTCCATTGTGAGGCCGAGCGTTATTCCAGACATCGGATTCGGTGCAGCCTGATGACCTTTTCGAGGCGCTGGCAACGTTGTCATTCCTTGCCTCAGGGTCCTTCGGGCTTCCATCGTCGTTGAGCGGAATCAGCCATGCTGTCTTCCAAAAGAGAAGACATCCAGCCTGGCACCCGCCGTGCGCGGCTCCGTTGCAACGGGTTTCCAGATGAACGGTATCTGCCACGCGTCGTCCGCGGATCGGAAATACAGTGTCACAAGTCTTGTGTGCGCGCTTGTAGACCCTGAATTTCTTGCCGCAGAATGCAAACATCTCGGGCATGAACGGCATTTCGTCCAGACAGCCTCGAGAATCCAGAGTTCGCAGGATCTCCCCTCTACCACGGACCTGCACCCAATCACCCGCGCTCAACTTCTCCTTACTCTTCACATACTCTCCATGAAAGAATTTCTAACCTTCATCAACACAACCATCAGCTGAAAACAAGATCAAGGCGCCTGGTTCGGCTGTTCCTCACCTGCGATCCTGGGGAGAGAGAAAGAGGGTCGCCAGCGCTTCTCCGACGCATGAAAAAACCTTGCGTAAGCCCGCTTCGGATTCAGAATCAAATTCAAGGCTTTGGTCACAAGAGCCCTGGCAAGGCGGCTGCCTTCAATCGACAACCCAACTTCGCTGAGACGCTTCTGGTGATAGTCCCAGTAACTCCTGGGATAGCGATGTACCAGCGCCGTGGCCAGCGTGCCGTAGTACTCGTTCATCAGTTGACGGAATCGCTCGCTCTGCTCTTCGGGCGTCCCATAGGCGCCGGCATACCGCTTGAGAAAAGCGATTTTATCCAGCAGGAATGCGTGTAATTGCCGTTGTCCACCGCTCAGAGCTTCGTCATGAACGCGCTCGAACGAGAGAATCTGATGCACAAAGCCGAAATCCCAGTCGCGCAAGATCTCGTAATACACAGCGGCATCGGCAGACGGAGCCGTTCCGGGAAAGAAGTCTTCACGTTTTCGGATCACCTGGCTGCGATACAGCACAGCCGAAGGCGCTCCCATGACCTCGGGGCCTCCAAAGAGATGGGAGCGGCAAACGTCGTAACCGCTGAATATCGACTTGCCCACAGGAAGCCCGGCGAGCGTCACACCGCGGCTACTAACAACGTAGGCTCCAATCACAGCCGCCGATGGATGTTTCTCTCCCAGCTCGACCATCCGGCTTAGACATTCGGGATAGATCCAGTCGTCGGCACAGACAATCTTGCAGTACGCGCTCTCTTTCGAGATCAGCCGGAATCCGATGTTGTGATTCTCAATAACGTTGACGAAGCTGGAATTGGTGACAACCCGAATTCTTCGCTCCGAAGCAGCGTATTTCTCGGCAATCTCCAGCGTCGCATCCGTGCTGCAGTTGTTGACGATGATGTATTCCCAGTTTTGATAGGTCTGGGACAGCACGCTTTCAATGCACTCGACGAGGTACTTCGCCCCGTTGTACACAGGGGTGACAACGCTGACCAGAGGCTGTGAAGTGTCCATCATGCCTGATAGGAAATCTCGAAAACGCGCGATCCGGCTGGAGGCGGCCGAGGGGCTTCTAGCCCCCGGACACACATCCGCGCAGCCGCTTTGCGCAGCGACGTCCTCTTGCGATCACCCTCACGCCTCGGAATGCACGTACCCTGCCACTTGGAAGAGAGACGGCAGCGCCTGTCCACCGAAGAGTCAATGGCAAAATTCTTATTTTCAGCTGCTTAGACGAGGTCTAAATTCCCGCGCTGAAACTTGAGCAGGTAGCCTGTGCAAGAGTTTGCACATCGCGGAGACACAATTCTGCATGTTCTTCCGTGGTTCAGAAGCGCTCCAAGCGGAGCAGAGACGCAGATCATCCGTCTCTGCCCTAAGCCAGAGCGCCATTTACGGCAACAGACCAAATGCAGCAAACTGTCCCGTGGTGGCGACATAGACTCTGCCGTTCGCCACGAGCGGAGCCGACCATTTCGCTGTGAAATCCAACGTATCCCGCGCGCCGCTGGCCTGATTGCTGTTGTACAACTCCTTGGTCAGATCAGTGGCGTCAAAGGCATGCAACGAGCCTGGGCCTCTCACTCCTCCTCCGTCAGGATTCAGATCCACCCGCTGAATTGCCCAGAGTATTGCGTTCGTAAGGCCATTCGCGGATAGTCCGAGCGTGGCGCCGGGATAATTCAGGAAAAGTGAGGATGTCGATACTGGGGCAGTCGACATTAATCCATTGTTCAAAGTAAAGCACTTGATGTTATCTGCGTCGGCGCTGAAGAAAAGCCTGCTATTCCAGTGCACCGCCGCTTTGAAGTTTCCAGTACTCTTCGTGCCGTTGGGAAAGATGTTAACAACGGTCTGAACAATCTGATTGTCGTTATTAGAGTTGTAATGACCCATGTTGTCGCGATCGACAAGATAAATTGTTCCGTTCTTACCAGCTGTGATCGCCATGTGCGGGTGAGCGCCTGGCTGATCGGGAAGGAGAATTACGCCGCCTGATCCAAGATCGATATCCAAATCATTCATGTTCTGCTGGTCATGTGGCGTGAAGTAATCAAGCACCTGGCCGGAGGTACTGAGTTTGACGAAGCTATCTCCATAGTCCGGACCTCCAGTGTTCACATCAAAGATGCCGTTTCCGGTGACGAAGAAAATGTTGCCGGTTGAATCAGTCGCCAAACCGTCACCGCTCTGCCACACTCCGGCGCCTTGACCGCCTCCAGTCACACGAACCCCATTGTCATTGGGACTCGCGAGGAACTTCATCACTTGTTGCAAAGTCGTCGCGTTGTAACCAAGGATCCAGCCGTGGTACGGGCTTACATCGCCGTGACCACCGAAGGCTATATAAACAACGCCATTATTCAGCAGTAGCGCTGCGCGTTGGTTTTCGCGCAACGGCTGAAAAGCAATCTGACCGCCCGAAGAGCCAGCACCGCTTCCAGGCGCACTCGCCTGAATGCTCACGGGTCCGCCCAGTTTTTCGGCGCCTGTGCTCAAATCGAGAGCGTGCAGACGATGGAAGTAGTTGGTTGATCCGCCTTGAACCTCCTTGGTCTTAACGACGACGTACAAGGTGTTTGTGGAAGGATCGATAACCGGTGTGCCTGTGATCCCAATCTCCGGAGAGATATCGCAGCACTCGCCCGTATCACCAGGTGGAACACTCGTAATCCCGCTTGAAGGATTGATAAAGCTTCTCTGCCAAAGCGGAGCTGTCTGGCGTCCATCGGCATCGAAGGCGTAGACACTATCGTGTTCTGTAGCGACATACACAACATTGTGGAGAACGCCGGAGATGTTCACGGAGGGAACATAGAGCGGGGACGCATCAGCAGTTCCATCTATGGCATTACTGAATAGTTTCCCAAATTGAACCGCATTCACGTTCGTGGGTGTGAGCACAGTTTCGCTGGGATTCAGTCCAGTTCGCAGCTTATCGAAGTCACGGGTATAAGTTCCGGGGTAGTTGGAAACGTATGCCGTGGCATTCACCGACTGAACGGGAGTCGAGCTGGTGCCGGTAATCGTATGTGTGCCCGAAGCCGAAGGAGGTGTATATAGCCCATTTGTCGAAATCGTGCCGGAGGTTGCATTACCGCCAACCACGCCATCGACTGACCAGGTGATTCCTGAAGTGGTAGCCGTAAATTGCTGAGTCAGAATTGGGGTTAATGTCGCCGTTTTTGGAGTTACCGTAAATCCAAGCGTCGTCACTGTGGCGGTGCCTGAGTACGGACTCAGATTTCCCGCGGAATCAGTAGCTCGAACGCGATAGCTGTAGGTCACCCCCGCCACCAAGCCGGTATCACTAAAGCCAGTAGCAGTGGAGGTGGCAATCTGCGCAAAATTCGAGCAACTCGCACCTTGACACCGTTCTATGAGGTAGCCGGCCACTCCAATGTTGTCCGTTGAAGCTGTCCAGGTGAGATCTACCTGACTTCCGCTTATCGCATTCGCGAGCAGGTTAGTGGGGGCGGTTGGCGGCGTTGAATCAGCAACCACCGGTGCTGCCCGGAATGCTACGAGCTGCATGATCCAGGCTCCCGCAGGGCTTACCGGCGCAGTGGCTGAATAGGTAGTCGCCGCGCTCACAATCTGATCTTCTGCGATGTCCGCATCTGGGCTTGAGAGCACACGCGTGCTATAGCCCGGCCCCGGCCCTGTGGTCAGGGTCTGAACTGTGTTGCCGGCCACGAGAAGGTCGTTCGGATTGACTGTGGTAATGCTGCCACTCGAACTTGTTGCGCTATTTCCAGTAAGCCCACCGGCTGTATCCAGCGGATTAAGCGTATCGAGACCCGAGTATTCCAGAATGCGAATATCCGGAAACGACGCTGAATTCGTGAAGGTCACCGTGACCGCATTGCCGCCTGCGGCCGCGGAAGCAATATTCTTTGCGTAGTAGATAGTCTGCGTGGCAATGCCGGAGATCGAGATCGGCGCTGCAGCTACCGTGTAGTTGTTTCCTTTGGTGTCGGTTACAGAGGCTATGTTGGAGGTCGAGTTATTCCAGCCAACAATCACGATGTTCAGGTTGCCGCTGCTCTGTGCGCTGGTGTAAGGCACTGACAGAGTCGTTTGCGAAGACTGAGGATCAGCGTAATTCCCCTGGACAAATACGATTGGTTGGGATGCGCCTCCGGAGGTTGTTGCAGTTGCGGGATTCGAAGGCGTGCTGAGGGTTCCGGCAGTATCCTTCGCCAACACTTGATAAACATATGTAGTGTTCGACGCTAGACCCAGGTCACTATAGCTCGTCCCGGTCGGCGTAGCCACTTGCACGAAGTTCGTGCAACCGGCTCCTTGACACCGTTGCACGATGTAGTTCGCGATCCCGACCGTGCTGGTTGACGCTGTCCAATTCAGGTTAATTTGACTGCTGTTGATGGTTGTCGCCGAAACATTTCCCGGTGGCGAAGGTGGTCCTTGTGTAGTAGGTACCACTAACGGCGTGTTCATGTCCGCCTGGATTTCGGCTGCTGACAAGGCTCGGCTGTAGACTCTCACCTCGTCAATTGTTCCGTTGAAGTAAAAGCCTCCAGTGCGGCGGCCGATGTTGACGTTTATTCCGGTCGGGAGTACCTGAGCTGCAGGCACGGTTCCGCGCAATACGCCGTCATCGAGTACTCCGTTGACGTAGATGTCCAGCGTCTGGGCGGCGGCGTTGTACACGCCGGCCACGTGGTACCACGTGTTCAGCGTGAGCACAGTCTTGCTGTATCGCTGGACACGTCCAGCTGTGCTCGAAACGGCAACGCCAAACGTCCGCGGACCAGTGTCCGGACTCGTCTTCAACTGCCACCCGGTGGTGTTGGAGTAAGCGATGATCTGTCCATCGTCCGATGGATTGGCAACTGCAAAGACCCAGGCTTCCCAAGTCATGCTGGCCGTGGTTCTAAGGATCGAAGGTGCGCCCAAGTCCACATAGGACGAGGAACCATTGAATGACAGCGCATTGCCGTACTTTCCAGCTGAAGTCCAGGTAGTGGCCTGGAGGACTCCTGTAATGCCGGCGCCGGATACGTCGACGGTTGTCGGCCCCGAGCCTTCATTCATTGGATACGCTACCAGCAGCCCGACCGACGACAGCGTCGTGGCTGTGGCAACGTTCGAAAACGGCCCAGCAACAGCCGCATTGTCGATTGCCTGGACTTGATAGCTATAGCTGGTTCCGGCGGAAAGGCCTGTGTCGCTGTAGCTCGTTCCAGTTGGGGAAGCGATTTGGGCGAAGTTCGTGCAACCCGTACCTTGGCACCGCTGCACAACATAATTGGCCAGGCCCACGTTGCTGGTCGAGGCTGTCCAGCTGAGATTGATTTGACTGCCTCCGACTGCCGTTGCGCTGAGATTACCCGGGGCCGAGGGAGGTTGCGGAGTCTGAGTTGTCGCAGCCGCTACCGCTGAGAACGCGCTCAGATTGCCTGCCGTATCGATGGCCTGCACTTGATAGTTGTATGTGGTGGTACTTGTTAGGCCGCTATCGTTGAACGTGGTTGCGGTCGGCGTGCCAACCTGCGCAAAGTTCGTGCAGCCGGATCCCTGGCAGCGTTGCACGATGTAGTTCGCAAGGCCAACTGTGCTCGATGAGGCGGTCCACGTGACTGTGATCTGCGTCGCGCTGGTCGCGTTTGCATTCACATTGCTTGGCGCGCTCGGCGGAGTCTGCGTGGTAGCGCTCGCTGAGTTGGAAAATCCGCTCAGATTCCCATTCACGTCCTTGGCTTGGACCCGGTAAACGTAGGTCGTGCCCTGCGCGAGGCCGGTGTCACTCAAGGAAGTGCCTGTCGGGGTTCCAATCTGGGAGAAGTTTGTGCAGCCCGCTCCCTGGCATCGCTGCACGATGTAGTTCGCCAGGCCCGCGCTGCTGCTTGATGCATTCCAGCTCAGGTTAATCTGGGTGGCGCTTATGACAGTTGCCCCCAAATTCGTAGGTGTGGATGGCGGACCTTGGGTTGTCGCGCTTGCGACATTGGAAAACGCGCTCAGGTTGCCGAATGTGTCGCTGGCCTGGACGCGGTAGCTGTACGTGGTGCTCGCGGTAAGTCCGGTGTCGTTATAGCTCGTAATGTTGGCGGCGAAAGAGGCGATCTGCGCATAGTTCGTGCAGCCAGCGCCCTGGCAACGCTGCACGATGTAATTTGCCAGTCCCACCGAGCTCGTCGATGCTGTCCAAGAAAGATCGATCTCCGTCGTACTGGGTACCGAAGGCGTCAGATTGCCTGGCGCACTCGGAGGCGTCTGTGTAGTCGCGCTAACCGCGGTTGAAAATGCGCTCGCGCCATTCGCATTGCTCGCCTGAACACGGTAGCTGTAGCTGGTTCCACTTGCGAGATTCGTATCCGTGTAGTTCGTAACTGTGGGCGTGGCGACCTGGGCGAAGTTGCTGCAGCCTGCGCCCTGGCATCGCTGCAGCGTGTAACCGGTAGCGCCTGCGGATGCGCTCCAGCTGACGCTGATGGAGGTTGCACTATTGGCGGCCGCGCTCAGATTCGTCGGCACCGGAGGCGGACTCAGCGTCGTGGCACTGGCGACGTTTGAATAGTTGCTGAAATTGCCTGCAGCATC